>SCPN01000246.1_pt1 | contig 250261 bp, 305 predicted proteins | sample 6106831 | NCBI WGS metagenome assembly SCPN01 (sample SAMN10720447, study PRJNA508395) | human gut metagenome | isolation source: Participant 1, 0 month
CAAAATATAATAGAAAAACATATTTATGCAGGAATTTCACTTTGGATTCCTGCATAATCATTGTAAAGCGCCATAAAGCTTTAATTTACTTTAAAATCCTTTATTTACAAAGGTTAAATGAAAAAACAGCCAAGAGAATATTACACTAAATATACAAAAAAATGAGGAAACATGCGGAAAAATCAGTAAAAAAACAAGTTGACAACGGATTGCTATGGTGTTATTATTATGCACATAAAACTTATATATATTCAAAAATAAATAGAAAAGAGAATATTTATGCTTGATGAATCTTTAAAACAAAAGCTCTGGGAGGCGGAGGATGAGATTGCATCCTGGGCGGAAGAGATAAGCAATAGTATATTTATGCACCCCGAACTGGGAGACCAGGAATTTTTTTCCTCCGAATATCTGACCGGGGAAATCGCGAAGCTGGGCTTTGAGGTTGAGTTCCCTTATATGGGAATTCCGACGGCATTCCGGTGTGAGCTGGGAGACGGGGACGGACCGGCGGTCTGTTTTCTGGCAGAGTATGATGCGCTTCCCGGATATGGCCCTGGCCACGACACACCGGCACATGCCTGCGGACATAACTGGATTCGCGACCCAGCACCTGGCACGGTAGCAAAGATTAAGCCCCTCTTTAAGGGAAAGATTGTATACATAGGAACGCCTGCCGAGGAAAATACAGGCAGAAAAGTCAATATGGCGGACCAGGGGGCTTTTGACAAAATGGCGGCGGCATTTCAGATGCATCTGAGCCAGGAATCCAGTGTCAATACAGTTGCTTTGGCCATGACGGATTTCATTTTTGAGTTTCACGGCGTTGCGGCACACGCATCCAGCAATGCCCAGAACGGAATCAATGCCCTGGAAGCCTGCAATCTGACAATGGCGGGGATTAACGCACTGAGACAGCATCTGGAGCCGGATGTCAGAGTCCACTATACGGTGATGAACGGCGGAATGGCTCCGAATATCGTTCCGGACTATACATCCATGGCGGTCTTTGTGAGGGCAGGCCAGAAGGATTATCTGGAGGAAGTAATCGAAAAGGTATTGAACTGCGGCAGGGGAGCCGCCCTGATGACCGGCGCAAAGTTCTCGTTTAAGAGAGCGGAAAATACGTACTTTGATATAAAACGCAATGATAAATTGAACGCGATTATGACAGAACAGCTTGCAGGGCTTGGAATTACGGACCTGGCGGACGGAGACAGATATCATTCCGGCAGTTCCGACATCGGCAATGTGTCATATGCATGTCCCACCTGTTATTGTACATTGGGTGTAGGCAGCATGACAAAGGCCGGGCCTCATGAGGAGGATTTCTTGAGAATCGTCGATTCTGAGGGCGCCCACGAATTAATCCACACAGCGGCAAAAGCCATGGCAGCCACCGCTCTGGAGGTTTTACTGGGAGCAGATATCTCAGAAAGTTAAAAAAGTGTCAGCCCCTGAAAGGCGGAATGGAGGAGAATTATGAAAAAGTTATTAGCGGTTTTATTAGCAGGAACAATGGCGCTCAGCCTCGCGGCATGCGGAGGCGGCAAAACAACAGCCGGTACGGCTACAAAAGCAGCGGCAGATACGACGGTACGCAGGCACGGAGAATGCGGCAGCAGAAGGAAAGGAAGACGCGGGTACGGAACTGACCGGCCGTCTTAAAGCGATAAAGGAGGCAGGTGTATTAAAGGTAGCCACCTCCCCCGATTATCCGCCGTATGAGTTTGAAGATATCACAAAAGACGGCCAGGATAAATATGTAGGGGCCGACATGGAGCTGGCAAAATATATTGCCGACAAGTTAGGCGTAAAACTTCAGATTGAGGCCATGGCATTTGATGCCTGTATGGCGGCGATCGGCCAGGGCCGCGTGGATCTCACCATCTGCGGCATGGTACCGAAGGAAGAGCGGAAGACAACAATTGATTTCAGTGATGTCTACTACAATGACGGCGATCAGGTAATCGTAATCATGAAAGACAGCGCCGATCAGTACAAATCACTTGCAGATTTTGCAGGACAGAGCATTGCCGCCCAGAACGGAACTCTTCAGTATGATCTTGTTACAACACAGATTCCGGATGCTAAATGTGAAGTGGTCAGCGCCGTAACCGATGGAATCATGATGTTAAAGACAGGGAAGGTGGCAGGCATTGCCCTCGCAAGCGTAGCTGCAGACAATTATCTTGCCAACTATCCGGATTTAGTTGAATGCAGTCAAAAATTCGACTATACTTCTCTCGGCGTAGTGGCAGGCGTTGTAAAGGACGAACCGGAATTCCTTGAAGAATTAAACGGCATTATCAAGGAAGTGGTTGACAGCGGAATCTACTATCAGTGGATCGAGGAAGCAAGCCAGTTATCGAACGAGATTCAGGGAGTGAAATAATTTCCGGTAAGAAAATGGTTGACAGGAGTGGCGGAGTGTCCGGCAAAAGCCGGTACCTCCGGCACCCCTTTTATTGAAGGCGGAGACCTGTACGCGGAGCGTGCAGGTTATCGTATGTCCGGTGCAGGGATGGGACCGGAATTTAGAGAATGGAGGATAATATGGTAGGTAATATAACGATGCTGGTGCAGAAATACAGCGGCTTATTCCTGGAAGGAATGGGCTATACGCTGCTGCTGGCTTTGATTACGGTAACGTTCGGCACTGTGCTGGGAACGCTGGTTGCACTGGCGAAGATGGGAAAGTTTAAAGTGCTTTCGTTTCTGGCAACCGCTTATATTGAGATTATGAGGGGAACCCGCTGCTGCAGCTGTATCTGTTTTATTTCCTGGTGCCGCAGATGCTGCCCTGGGAACCGTCTAAATTTACCTGTGTATGCACGGCCCTCGTATTGAATGCTACGGCCTATGTGTCCGAAATCATCAGAGCCGGAATCCAGGCGGTGGACCCGGGCCAGATGGAGGCAGCCAGGAGCCTTGGATTAAATACATCCCAGGCTATGAAAAGTAATTCTTCCCCAGGCGCTTAAAAATATTCTTCCTGCCCTGGGCAATGAATTTGTTACGGATATCAAAGATACTTCCCTTGCGTCCACATTCTTCCTCGGGGATCTTATGACGACCTTCCGTACGCTCAACGGAGCTTTATATCTGACGCTGGAACCGCTTATCATCGTCGGAATCATTTATTTCCTGCTGACCTTTACGCTCAGCAAGCTGATTGCAGTATTCGAGAGGAGGATGGCAAGCAATGATTAGGGTAGAAAATCTGAAAAAAGACTTCGGCAGGCTCCAGGTATTAAAAGGTGTGTCGGAAGAGATCCGGCAGAACGAGGTGGTGTCCATTATCGGCCCGTCCGGTTCGGGAAAAAGCACCGCTGCTGCGCTGCCTGAATCTTCTGGAGGTTCCAAGCAGCGGCAAAATTTATTTCCACGATGTGGATCTGACGGATAAAAAAGTGGATATAAACGTACACCGGCAGAAGATGGGAATGGTATTCCAGCATTTTAACGTATTTCCCAACATGACGGTGGAGGAGAATATAACGATGGCACCCGTGCTGCTGGGAAAAAAGAACCGCGAGGAAGCGCATATCATGGCCGCAGAGCTATTAAAACGCGTCGGCCTGTATGAAAAGAGCGGATGTCCGCCGACAAAGCTGTCCGGCGGTCAGAAGCGCGCCTTGCCATCGTCCGCGCCCTCGCCATGGAACCGGAAGTAATGCTCTTTGACGAGCCGACTTCCGCTCTTGACCCGGAGATGGTCGGGGAAGTTCTGGCTGTTATCAAAGAGCTGGTGACAACGGGACTCACCACTGTGATCGTAACCCATGAGATGGGCTTTGCGAAAGAGGTTTCCGACCGCGTGTTGTTCATGGATGAAGGAATCATAGCAGAAGCAGGTATTCCGGAACAGATATTTGGGGATCCGAAGCAGGAGAGGACCAAGGATTTCCTGAGCAAGGTTTTATAATAAATACGGATTCCCGATCAGGGAAATCAGGGTTACTGTTCACACGGTTGTGTCCCGCGAGGCGTGAACAGTAACAAATCAGGAGGAGAAGATTATGCCAAGATTAAGTGACCGCGTCGGAACATTTACTGATTCCGTCATCAGAAGAATGACGAGAATCAGCGACGCGAAAGATGGTTCTATCAATTTATCACAGGGATTTCCGGACTTTGATCCGCCGAAAGAGATTACCGATGCTCTGGCAAGGGCCGCCGTGGAAGGGCCTCACCAGTACAGTATCACGTTCGGGGCCGAGAATTTCCGCGAAGCGCTGGCAAAAAAGCATGGCAGCGCCATCGGCCGCGCGATTGATCCCGATAAGGAGATCGTCGTGACCTGCGGCGGCACCGAGGCGATGATGGCTGCGATGATGACCATATGTAACCCAGGGGATAATGTAATTGTATTTTCCCCATTTTATGAGAATTACGGGGCTGACGCCATTCTATCCGGCGCCAATCCGATTTATGTACCCCTGATTCCGCCGGAGTTCAACTTTGACCGTGCGGTTATGGAGGATGCATTTAAACAGGGAGTTAAGGCAATTATCGTCTGCAATCCGTCCAATCCCTGCGGAAAAGTTTTTACAAGGGAAGAACTCCTATATATCGGTGAGCTTGCGAAAAAATACGATGCATACGTCGTGACGGACGAAGTGTATGAACATATCATTTTCAAACCGATGTACGTCCATATGGCAGGGCTTCCGGGGATGTATGAGAGGACAATTACCTGCAATTCCCTCCAAGACATATTCTATTACGGGATGGCGGCTGGGTTATCTGATAGGGCCGGAGGAAGTGATTGAGGGGGCAAAAAAAGTCCACGATTTCCTGACCGTCGGGGCAGCGGCGCCGCTTCAGGAGGCCGCAACCGTCGGACTGAACTTCGGACCGGAATATTATGAAGAGCTTCAGCGCATTTATACGGAGAAGAGATTACTTTGTGGCAGGTCTGGACCGGATCGGACTTAAGCATACGGTGCCTCAGGGTTCTTACTTCATTCTGATCGACATCTCCGATTTCCTGGCGCTTCCCCAGTTTGAGGGGTATACGGATTTGGAATTCTGCGAGTGGATGATCAACAGCTTCGGCGTGGCCGCGGTTCCGGGTTCCAGTTTCTTTAAAGAGGAAGTGAACCATCTGATCCGGCTTCATTTTGCAAGACAGAAGGAGACCCTTGATGAGGCCCTGAACCGTCTGGGTGAGATGATGAAGGTGCTGGAACAGAAATAATGCGGGAATTTAATGGAAAGGAAATATGGAAAAGATAATCACGGTGCGCTATCCGCACTATTATAAAAAATTTTCCTGTACAGGCTCCCGGTGTGAAGACACCTGCTGCGCTTCCTGGGGCGTCTCCATAGACCCCGTTTCTCTCCGGAGGTATCGGAACGTAAACGGAGAGTTCGGGAGACGGCTCAAAAATTCCATAGACAGTAAAACGGGCAGCTTCCTCCAGAAAAACGGAAGATGCCCGTTTTTAAATGAAGGGAATCTTTGCGATATCTATATCTGCCTTGGGGAAAAAAGCCTGTGCAGGACCTGCCGCGATTTTCCTCGTCACAGGGAAGAGTACGGACCGTTACGGGAAGTCAGCCTGTCATTGGCCTGTCCTGAGGCGGCCGGACTGATACTGGGAGAACAGGAAACTTCCGGGGAGAAAACGGGAACGGATGAATTTTATCTGCGCAGAAGGAGAGTCCGGATAGAGCCGGGGAAGGCGGTTCCCAGGTTACCGTTACCAGGCAGTATTGCGCGAGGTGGATTCGAGCGTATCCCGCACGAAAATCCCGGGTTAGAGGTGGACGGGAGACTGCTGAAACAGCTCATTAAAGTGAGAAATGCCTTTTTTACCATCCTATCCTGGGAGGATACGGCCATAGAAGACAGAATGGCAATGATACTGGCGCTGGCCCATGATGCGCAGGGAAGGCTCCGTAACCGGAAGGGCATGAGAGCGGAGGCCGGCGGCCGGAAGAATATGGACAGCCTGACGGCGCGTTATCTTCTGCCGGAGAACCGGGCCCGCTATATTTCACGGCTCACTTCTTATAGAAGAGACGGGAACGGCAGGGTCAGGGACGATTTGATGTGCCTTTACCTGGAACTGACCGATACCCTTGAGACAGTCTCCGAACAGTGGAAGAATATGGTCAGGAGGTATACAAAGCTTTTATATGCTCCTGAAGACGGAATGGGTGGGCCGGGGGGATACGAATTTCATGAAATGCTGAATGAACTTAAAGCCGGATATCCCGCGTTCGATTCCGATATGGCACAGCTGATGAGATATTTCTTATATACGAATGTGCTGGGCGCCGTCTATGACGGCCGGTTACTGGCCGCTGTAAAAATGGCCGTGTTTAACTGCCTTATAATCAGGGAGATTGACCTGGGAATCTTTGCGGAGACAGGCAGCTTTACACGAAAAGAACAGATATTGACGACCCACCTCTGGTCAAGGCAGTTGGAGCACTCGGATTATAATCTGGAGAAAATGGAGCGGTTTATGAGGGAACACAGGGCCTTGGGGATAAAAAAACTGATGCTCTGTATTGGTTGAGAGATGGTAATTTCCCGTCTGATGAAGCTGCTGGAGCAGGAATAAAAGTAATCGAAAAAAGTCCGGTACCGCCATCTAAGGCTTAAGATGGCAGTCCGGACTTTCTTTGAATACGGCTATCTGTGCGTAAAGCGTGCCGGTTATCGTTTGATGCCGGTAAGAGCGTACAGGTTATCGTATGAATCTTTTAATTATTATCGTTTTTCAGATTTTTAAGCTTTTTCACATAAATCCTTCTGAAAAGAATCGTAGTGAGCGTAACGGAAATCAGTTCCGCGAGCGGAAAGGAATACCAAACTGCGTGGAGCCCTGCCACACGGGCAAATACATAAGCCAGGGGCAGAATGCACAGAAGCTGTCTGGCTACCGATACGATAAGGCTGTAGACGCCGTTGCCCAGCGCCTGGAAGACGGAGCCGAGGATGATACAGTAGCCTGCGAACAGGAAGCTGGTACTGATGATGCGGAGGGCGGGAACGCCTACCTCCAGCATGTGATCGGACGCATTGAACAGCTTCAGCAGGCCTTCCGGGAATACCTGGAAAATTATGAGGCCAATCAGCATGATGCCGACGGCAATAAAGGTGCTAAGCTTGATGGTATCCATGATTCTCCTTTTATGTCCGGCGCCGTAATTATAGGCGACAATCGGAATCACGCCGTTGTTCAGGCCGAAGATGGGCATAAAGATAAAGCTCTGGAGCTTGAAATAAATACCCAGGACGGAGACGGCCGTCTCGGAAAACATTATCAGGATTTTATTCATTCCGAATGTCATGATAGATACGATGGACTGCATGACAATAGAAGGAACACCGACTTCATATATCTTCGCTATAATACGGCCGTCAGGTTTGAACCCTTTAAATGACAGCTGTACGTCGCGGTTTTTCTTATGGTTGAACCAGACTGCGAGAATCATGGCGATTATCTGCCCCGTCACCGTGGCAATCGCAGCGCCCCGGATGCCGAGCCTTGGAAAACCGAAGAGACCAAAAATCATAATCGGATCCAGAATAATATTGATGATGGCGCCGGTTCCCTGGGTCACCATGCTGTAGATAGTCCGTCCCGTGGACTGCATAATACGTTCAAAGGTCATCTCCATAAAGATTCCGAAGGAGAAAATGAGACAGATGGTAAGATACTGCGTCCCGAACTCCACAATCTCCCTGTTTTCAGTCTGGCTGGCAAAGAACAGGTGGAACCGAAGATGCCCATCAGGGCAAATACAAGATAACTGACGAAGGCCAGAAATACGCCGTTGACGGCGGAGAGGTTGGCCTCTTTCTGGCGTTTTTCCCCAAGGGAGCGGGAGAGCAGTGCATTGATACCGACACAGGTACCGGATGAAACTGCAATCATCAGGCTCTGAATAGGAAAAGCAAGTGAAACTGCCGTCAGGGCATTTTCACTGATCTGGGCGACGAATACGCTGTCTACGACATTATATAGCGCCTGAACCAGCATAGACGCGATCATGGGCAGCGACATGGAAACCAGCAGTTTATTGACCGGCATGGTTCCCATTTTATTTTCATTTGAATGGGCTGTAGCTGACATATATTATCCTCCTGTTAATTAGCGTGCTAACAATTACAGCATCATGCATTATAGCATTCTGCGGGGAAACATGTCAATGTTATAATTTTTTATACAAAAATCGACACATATTTATAGAAAAATACGCTTGTCAGGCGTTCTGTATTTATGCTATCATTATTTTACTGCCTTCCGGCGATTGTTTGGAAAAAAATACAGGCCGGGCCTGAGAGGGCCGGAAGATGGATATTGGAATGATTAAGGAGGAATTTGAGGATGAAGCCATACAGCGAATTAACAAGAGAAGAGTTGTTAGAGCTTAAGAAAGACCTGTCTGCCCAGTACCACGCATTTCAGGGGAAAGATTTGAAACTCGATATGTCGCGCGGTAAGCCAAGCGTTGAGCAGCTTGATTTATCCATGGGAATGATGGATGTGCTGAGCAGCGATTATGATTTAACGTGTGAAGATGGTACGGACTGCCGCAATTACGGTGTGCTTGACGGTATCAGGGAAGCCAAAGAGCTGCTATGGCGACATGATTGAAGTTCCCGCTGACAATATTATTATTTACGGAAACTCCAGCCTGAATGTCATGTATGATACGATTTCCCGTTCCATGACACACGGAGTAATGGGTAATACCCCGTGGTGCAAATTAGATAAGGTAAAATTCCTTTGCCCGGTACCGGGTTATGACCGCCATTTTGCTATCACCCAGTATTTTGGCATCGAGATGATCAATGTGCCGATGACCGAAGAAGGACCGGATATGGATATAGTTGAAGAGCTTGTATCCAAAGATGACAGCATCAAGGGTATCTGGTGCGTGCCGAAGTACTCCAACCCGACAGGCAATTCCTATTCGGATCAGACCGTTCGCCGTTTTGCAAGGCTGAAACCGGCCGCTGCCGATTTCAGGATTTACTGGGATAACGCGTACAGCGTACACCATTTATATGATGACGATCAGGATAACCTGATAGAAATTCTGGCAGAATGTAAGAGAGCAGGAAATCCGGATCTGGCTTATAAGTTCTCTTCCACATCCAAGATTAGTTTCCCGGGTTCCGGAATTGCGGCGGTTGCAACTTCCCACAACAACCTGGAAGATATCAAAAAGCAGTTAAGAATGCAGACGATCGGCCATGACAAGGTAAACCAGCTTCGTCATGTACGTTATTTTAAGGATATCCACGGCATGGTAGAGCATATGCGCAAGCATGCCGAGATTTTAAGACCAAAATTTGAGGCGGTCGAGGCAATTCTCGAGCGTGAGCTGGGAGGACTTGGAATCGGTTCCTGGACCAGTCCCAAGGGAGGATACTTTATTTCCTTCGATTCCATGGACGGCTGTGCCAAAGACATTGTGGCTAAGTGCAAAAAGGCCGGGGTTGTGATGACCGGAGCCGGAGCTACTTATCCTTACGGCAAGGATCCGCATGACAGCAATATTCGTATTGCGCCGTCTTATCCGCCGCTGCAGGATCTGATAACCGCTACGGAACTCTTTGCTCTCTGTGTCAAGATTGTCACCGTTAACAAGCTTCGGTGCAACGAAATAAGAGCGTAACAGCATAATTTGTAACGGTTCAGACAGCATGAACGGTTACTGTAATTTGCGGTTTAAAGTTGTATGGGCCTTCTGCAGTGCTGGCGGCCCATACAATTTTTTTGCTGATTGGCGGTTAAAAGTTCAGGGAATGCGCTTGTCATCGCTTATAGCATTAAGATGAAATTTCTTTTACTGTTCACAGATTTAACTGAGGTGTGGAGGACGCGTCCGGAACGGACCATGTCCGGTGTGGTGAGGGGGCTGGCTGAGTCTTCCGTCCCCGTGGGTAGGTTGTCGTGGGGGAATCCGGCCGGAATGAATTTGCGGGACCGTTTGCACTCTTTGAGTGCGCATCGGAATGCTAAGCTCGAAAAGACCTCGCTAAGCACCGGCGGACTCCCATGTCCCCTCCGCAATTGATTCCGCCTACTCCGGGTCAGGTTATCGCGGGACGGAAGACTCAGGCGGAAGTTTTCGCGACACCGGATATGGTCCGTTCCGGACGCTGATTGTCTCTAACCTTAAATGGGAGGACCCTGTCGCGGCCACTACGTGTTTCTGGCAAACTGAAATCAAACCTTCCGCAATTATATAAAAATGCGCATTTAAGGCATATCGTAACTCCCGTAAACGGTAGCACTGAGTGGCCGCGACAAGGTCTGCCCCGCACTTAACGCGTGAGACATTCAGCGGCCGCAGGCCAGTGGACGGGGCCGATACACTGGCGGAGTCTTTCGTCCCGGCGAAACCTGGCCTTGGCGGAGGGAAGATAAAGTCTGCGGATGCCGTTGAAATCCATCGCTGATTGGCGAGGTCTTTTCGAGCCTAGCGCGCGATGCATTCACAGAGCGGGAGCGTGCTCCGCAGACTTTATCTTCGCCCGCCCCATACCACGACAATCTTCCCCCGGGACGAAAGACTCATATACACATCCCACCACCCCGTCCGCTGGCCGTACCGGCGGCGTCCTCACCTGCTTAACTAAATCTCCATAGTGTCAACTAACTGACATTGGCCTGTGTACAGTAACGAATTTCTTACAAATTTCAGCAGGATACGGCATAAACCTTTACAAGAGAGTCAGGCTAATATAAAATATAGGGCAAACGGCTCAAATAACGTGAGAAAATTATGAGGAATCTGATATGTTAAAAGAAAAAATGGGAAAACTGTGGGCAAGGTTCGTGAACCGTGAGACGGTTTCCTACTTTATTTTCGGTGTCCTGACGACTGCGGTGGACTGGATGGTCTACCCGCTGATGAGGTGGCTTGATCATTCGGTAGCCTGGTCCTCTGTCGTGTCATGGGCGGCCAGTGATTTTTGCGTTTGTAACCAACAAGATATTTGTCTTTCAGAGCTATACGTTCCGGCCGAAGGAGCTTTCGAGGGAGTTTGTGTCTTTTGTCTCCTGCCGCGCCCTGACGGGGGCCTTCACAGTAGTGGCCATGGTGGTTATCGTGGATGTAATGGGCTGGAATGAGTGGATTGGAAAAGTAGCGGTATCGGCGATGTCGCTGGTACTGAATTATATATTCAGTAAATTACTTATCTTTAAAAAGACGGCAGACGCAAGAGAATGATTGAAGTTTTTAATTGAAGCGTGTGATTGCTCAGATCCCCGTTTCCCAACAGGGATGCGGAGAATAACGTTTTGGAGGAACTTATGGACAGGGATGAGATATCCGGAATTTCCAGAGAATTTGAAGAGGTGCTGGAACAGGTGTCGGCAGGAATTCAGCCTGCTGAGCAGGTAACGGGACAGCCGGTTCCGGATGAAAAGCTATCCGGACAGCAGAGCTTTGAAAAAAACGCAGCGGCCCGGGCCGTACAGGAACAGAGTGCCTCAAGCCAGGGTGCCCGGGAACAGCAGGAGGCCGGACAGCCTGTTTCCGGCCGGATAAAAGCATGGAAACAGCCGCAGGATAAGGCGGTGAAAGAATTGTTCTATGCGCAAGAACCGGACAGCTGTCAGAAAGAACATAACGGGGAAAACAGGACAGCCGGCAAAGCCGCCAAAGAAAATGAATATCGGGATGACGGTGAAGTCAACGGCGGCGGTAACAACGTCGGCAACAACAACGGCGGCGATAACTCAGAAGAATATAACACCGAAGAATACAGCGAAGAAGAATACAGCGACGAAGAATACAACGAAGAAGAATACAACGAAGAAGAATACAGCGACGAAGGTGAATACAGCGACGAGGGTGAATACAGCGTGGGCAGGGAGGAATCGACGCGGTGCGGCGGCATTCTCCATCCGTCGGACGGGCTGATAGCGGCATTTTTTATTCCGGTTATCGTTTGGTCGTGATATTTGCCCAGCGGGGGATATTTCCGTTTGGACAGGAGAGCTTTCTGAGAACCGATATGTACCACCAGTATGCCCCGTTCTTTTCCGAGTTTCACCATAAACTGAGAACCGGCGGAAGTCTGCTGTATAGCTGGGATATTGGCATGGGAGTGAATTTTGCCGCTTTATATGCCTATTATCTGGCAAGCCCGCTCAACTGGCTTGTCATGCTGTGCCCCAAAGAATATATCATTGAGTTTATGACCTATATGATTGTGTTTAAAACGGGCTTAAGCGGACTTACATTTTCCTGGTATCTGAAGAAACATAATCGGACATCGGATTTCGGCGTTGGATTTTTCGGGATTTTTTATGCGCTTTCCGGATATATGGCTGCCTATAGCTGGAATATCATGTGGCTGGACTGTATTCTTTTATTCCCTTTGATTATGCTGGGACTGGAAAAGCTTGTAAAGGAAAAGAAAGGGATGCTCTACTGCGTGACCCTTGGCCTTTCCATTTTGTCCAACTACTATATTTCCATTATGATCTGCCTTTTTATGGTGATTTATTTCATCTGTCTTCTGATTCTGGAGGGGAAGAGGCGCGCGCGGGACTTTTTCATCAGTCTTGTCCAGTTTGGAGGATATTCACTGATAGCAGGGGCGCTGGCCGCCTTTGTGCTGTTACCGGAGATCGCCGCCCTGCAGAGCACGGCCTCCGGAGATTTCAATTTCCCGAAGACGTATGAAATGTATTTTTCTATTTTCGACATGCTTGCAAGGCACATTGGAAATGTGCAGACTGAAACGGGACTTGAGCATTGGCCAAATATCTACTGCGGTGTGGCCGTATTTATGTTCTTCCTGCTGTATCTGGCGTGCAAAAAGATTCCGGTGAAGGAAAAGGCGGTATTCTGCGGACTGCTGCTTCTGTTTTTTGCCAGCTTTTCAATCAATGTACTGAATTTTATCTGGCACGGGTTCCATTATCCGAACAGCCTGCCCTGCCGCCAGTCCTTTATTTACATTTTCCTGATACTGTCCATGTGTTACCGGGCTTATATGCATCTGGAAGAAACACCGAAAAAACATATTGCGGCCGCATTCTGGGGGTCCGTCTGCTATGTGCTTCTGGCACAGAAGCTGGTGACGGACAAGGCGTTCCACTTTATTGTATTCTATGTGGCAATCCTCTTTCTGGCGATCTATGCAGGCCTTATCTATTTTTATAAGAACCCGCGCAGATCCAGGACAGCGGCAGCTTTACTGACTCTGGCTGTGGTTGCGGTGGAAGGCGGTTAACATGACCGTGACCAGTATCACGACGACGAGCCGTTCAGCTTACAAGTCGGACAATGAAGGCGTCATTGAACTGACCGGCGATTTAAGGACGGGAAACGGTTTTACCGTGTTGACAAGGTGGACGCAAGGACGAAAAATGATGGAGCCTGGATGCATTTTCCATCGGTTTCCCTGTTTTCCTCTGTGGCCAATGCCGATATGACTGCTTTCTTTAAGGAAGTCGGATGCGAAGGTTCGACTAATGCATACAGCAGCGTCGGCAGCACCCCTCTTGTGGATTCTCTGTTTTCCGTCAGATATTCGCTGTATAACAGCAGGCAGGAGAATCCGAGAATCCAGTTGAAGGAATTTTCCGGGGAGACGTTTCTTTACGAAAATCCCTATACGTTGCCCCTTGGGTTTATGATGCCGGATATTATGGAGACGGGATGGAAGAGGGATCTTCCAAATCCGGCGGATGTGCAGAATAATCTCTGTGACGCTCTGGATGCCCCGCCCGTTTTAGAAAGTGTTCTGGGTGAGAATAATGCAAAGACATTCAGCTTCACTCCGGAGGAAGACGGGGAGTATTATATTTGTGTCATGAACCACCAGGTGAAATCCGTTAAGATGACTGTCGGGGAGACGACGAAAACCTTTGACAGCCTGAATCGCGGGTATCTGGTGGAAACAGGCTACCTGAAAGCGGGAGAGACCGTAACACTGGAAAATAAGGACAACTCGGACGAGCTGAATGCAGAGGCATATCTGTTCAGGGAAGAGGGCCTGAAGGCCGTATACGAAAGGCTCAATGGCAATCCGTTTATTCTCGGTGTGTGGGATGATGATTATCTGGAAGGAAATGTGGATGCGGGAGAAGGCGGGACAATGTTTCTGTCAATTCCGTATGATAAGGGATGGACGGCTACGGTAGACGGAAATCCTGTGACGCTCAGGAAGATGCTTGGAACCTTTTCCGGGCTGGAGCTTCCGGAGGGAAGGCATACTATTGTCCTCACCTATATGCCGGAAGGCCTGAAGATGGGAGCTGTCATCAGTGCAGCCGCCCTTGCACTCCTGCTTATGCTCGCTGTGGGGGGATGGCTGATAAGAAAGAAAAGCAGAAAGCCGACACCTTACGACAGGCTGGATGAAGAGTGGCATGGGGAAGCATTCCCGAAAAGAAAGCATATACAGAATAAATAGCAGTAATATTGAGAAAAGAGGAAAGCAGATGAAAAAGTTAGAAGAATATGTCAGAAGTATTCCGGATTTCCCGGAGCCGGGTATCATTTTCAGAGATATCACCACGATTCTTCAGGATCCGGACGGCCTCCATCTGGCTATCGACGGTATACTGAGAGACTTGGAGGGAGTTGATTTTGACGTGGTCGTGGGACCTGAGTCAAGAGGCTTTATCTTTGGTGTTCCTGTTGCCTATGCGCTTCACAAAGGATTTGTTCCGGTGAGAAAAAGGAAAGGCGCCTGTAAAACGGTTGCTATGGAGTATGAGCTGGAATATGGCAGCGCCGTAATCGAGATGCATGCAGATTCCATAAAGCCGGGGCAGAAGGTGGTCATTGTGGATGATCTGATCGCCACGGGAGGAACTACGGAGGCGATGATTAGGCTGATTGAAAATCTGGGCGGAGAGGTCGTTAAAATCTGTTTTGTCATGGAGCTGGCCGGCTTACACGGCAGAGACCGTCTGGAAGAATATCCGGTTGATTCCCTGATCACCTACGAAGGAAAATAAGATTGTCAGATAGGCTTTGACAGCAGTGAAAAGCACGCTTGGCGGGATTTTCACTGCCGATAAGTCAGGGAAGGGCGCCGCGGCAGGATCTACGCGGCGCCTTTTCATTGACGGCGGTGACCCGTGCGCAGAGCGTGCAGCGGCGGTAGGGAATTATGCCGCCGAAGGCGGGGAATACCCCGAGCGGGATTCTTTTTAGCGGAAAGGTTGGAGATAGTATGAAACGTATTTTAGTGACGCTGCCGGTTACAGAGGAGCAGAAAAGACAGTATTCGAATATTGCTCCTGAGGCAGAATTTATATATTGCAGAAAAGAGGAGGTTACGGCCGGTCTGGCGGCCAGGGTTACGGCGGTCATCGGCAACATAGCGCCGTCCCTGCTTGCCGTAAACCAGGGAATTGAGTGGGTTCAGCTTAACAGCGCGGGAACCGACGGCTATCTGGCAGAGGGAGTGCTGTCCGGCTCTGCCGTGCTCACCAATGCGACAGGGGCATACGGAACAGCGATTGCAGAGCATATGACTGGACAGCTTCTAATGCTTTTGAAAAAATTCCCCGTCTATCTGGAAAATCAGAAAAACAGAATCTGGAAGGATGCGGGAAGGGTCCGCCCAATCATCGGCTCCAATATCCTGATTGTAGGGGCAGGGGACATCGGAATGGAATTTGCATCCAGAATGAAGGCGTTCGGAGCCTATATAACAGGCATCAGACGGACCGTACGGGAAAAACCGGACTGCATGGACGAGATGGACACGGCTGAAAATCTGGAGAAGCGTCTGGCCCAGGCCGATGTGGTGGCTGTATGCCTGCCGGGGACCAGAGAAACCTTCCATCTGTTTTCAGAACGGCAGTTTGCGGCGATGAAAGAAGGAGCCGTCTTTTTAAATGTAGGACGGGGGAATATCGTGGATACGGAGGCGCTTGTCAAAGTGCTGAAGGAGGGAAAGCTATGGGGAGCGTCTCTGGATGTATTTGAGCAGGAGCCTCTTCCTGAGGACAGTGAATTGTGGAGGCCCCAATCTTCTGATTACGCCCCATGTTTCGGGAGGTTTCCATCTTCCGTATACAGTGGACCGGATCGTGGAGATCAGCCTGAAAAACCTTGCGGCATATATACATCACGAAGAGTATGTAAGTGTGGTTGACCGGGCTACCGGCTATAAAGTGTCAGGTTCTTTGTAAGCACAGGAAACGAAAGGGATGCGGCTGAATAGAATAGACAGGTGAGGGAATAATCCTGTTATAGACGCAGAATATCACATGACAGATATGCACAAGGGCGTCGGCTTATGAGATTTTATTACTGTTTACAGAAGCGCATTTGCCGGCGAAACGTGGACAATAACTGCATAAGACGGCTGAATCAGGCGTAAAACCCTGAAAGTCTTGCATTTTTTGACAAAAATATTTATAATAGTGATTATTCTGTTAAGAATTGATAAACCGACGGGGAAAGCTGCCCGGAGGCCAGGAGGCATTGTATATGGGAAGTTTGGAAATAATTAAAAAACTGGATCAGGAGATAGAGGCGCCGGCCGACTTTACAAGTCCGGAAAAACTCTATCAGGAACTGATTGCCGGTATTCGCAAGTATCATCCGTCGGATGACATTACGATGGTGGAGAAAGCATATGACATTGCATATAACGCCCACAAGGATCAGAAACGAAAATCGGGTGAACCCTATATCATTCACCCTCTTTGTGTTGCCATCATTCTGGCAGATCTTGAGATGGACAAGGAGACCATTGCGGCAGGTATTCTCCATGATGTTGTGGAAGATACGGTAATGACGGAGGAAGAACTGACCTCCATATTTGGTGAAGAGGTTGCCCTTCTTGTAGACGGGGTTACAAAGCTGACACAGATATCATGGTCCATGGATAAAGTGGAGATTCAGGCGGAGAATTTAAGAAAGATGTTCCTCGCCATGGCCAAAGATATCCGTGTCATCCTGATCAAGCTGGCGGACCGTCTGCATAACATGCGTACCCTGCAGTACATGAAGCCGGAGAAGCAGAAGGAAAAAGCCAGGAGAGACGATGGATATTTACGCTCCGATTGCCGACCGTCTCGGTATATCAAAGATTAAGACGGAACTGGATGATTTGTCATTAAAATATCTGGAACCGGAGGTTTATTATGAGCTGGCCGAGAAGGTGGCCCTACGCAAGGATGCAAGGGAAGCATTCGTACAGGGGATTGTATTTGAAGTAAAAAGCCACATGGAAGACGCCGGCATTGAAGCCAAGGTGGACGGCCGCGTCAAACATTTTTTCAGTATTTATAAGAAGATGGTCAACCAGGATAAGACCCTGGAACAGATATATGATTTATTTGCAGTGAGAATTGTTGTGGAGACGGTTAAGGACTGTTACGCAGCTCTGGGTGTCATCCATGAGCTGTACAAGCCGATTCCGGGCCGTTTCAAGGACTATATTGCCATGCCGAAGCCGAACATGTACCAGTCCTTACATACGACGCTTATCAGCAGCAGCGGGCAGCCTTTTGAGATACAGATCAGAACTTTTGAGATGCACCGTACCGCGGAATACGGTATTGCAGCCCATTGGAAATATAAAGAGAGCGGAAGCAGTAAATCAGCGACCGACAGCGCTGAAGCGAAATTATCCTGGCTGCGCCAGATTCTGGAATGGCAGAGGGATATGTCGGATAACAAAGAATTCCTGAGTCTTTTAAAGAGCGACCTCGATCTTTTCACCGACAATGTATACTGTTTTACACCAACCGGAGATGTTAAGAACCTTCCGAGCGGTTCTACGCCTATTGATTTTGCCTATTCGATCCACAGCGCCGTCGGAAACAAGATGGTGGGGGCAAGGGTTAACGGGAAACTGGTGAATATCGATTATGTGATCCAGAACGGTGACCAGATTGAGATCATTACGTCCCAGAACTGTAAGGGACCGAGCCGTGACTGGTTAAAGCTTGTCAAGAGTACACAGGCAAAGAATAAGATAAACCAGTGGTTTAAGACGGAATTAAAAGAAGACAATATTTTACGCGGCCGCGACCTGATTGATAAGTACTGCCGCGCAAAGGGAGTCAACTTTTCAGATATTAATAAACCGGAATACACGGATAAGGTCATGAAACGCTATGCGTTCAAGGACTGGGATTCCGTTCTGGCGTCCATCGGCCATGGCGGTCTGAAAGAGGGCCAGGTCATCAATAAGATGATGGAGGAGAGAAACAAGAAGCTGAAGAAGGAAGAGACGGACGCTACCATCCTGGACGGCATCAGCAGCGAAGGCAGCAAAGTGCCGGTGCTGGCGGCCGGTAAATCACAGAGCGGCATCGTGGTAAAAGGGATTCATGACCTTGCGGTACGGTTTTCCAAGTGCTGCAGTCCGGTGCCGGGGATGATCGTTGGATTTGTTACCCGCGGCAGAGGAATCTCCATCCACCGGACGGACTGCATTAACGTGATTAACCTGCAGGAGGAAGAGCGGGAACGGCTGATTGATGCCGAGTGGCAGCAGCCCGAAGGCTCGACCGGGAAAGAGAAGTATTCAACAGAGATTAAGATATTCGCCAATAACCGGATCGGCATGTTTGTGGATATCTCAAAAGTATTTACAGAGCGTCAGATTGATATTACCTCGATGAATGTCAGGACCAGCAAACAGGGGAAAGCCACCATAATGATGGCGTTTGATATTCATGGAATTGAGGAGTTAAATAAACTGACTGATAAGCTAAGACAAATTGAAGGTGTTCTTGATATCGAGAGAACTGCAGGTTAAAACGTTGTCACCGCTGTGCTGCCGAAGCCGGGCGTAGTCTGCTGCGCCGCTTCGGCGCTTTGTCCTGAACGGATGGCGGATGCTCAGTCACGGGAATTTACGCAGTATACTCGGATTCAACAGCTGCTGGCTCCGGCATGTTTTCTGCGGATACAAGAGAAAGGCGGATATAAAATTGGAGATAACAAGACTGGTAGTAGGGATGGTGGAAACGAACTGTTATATTGCATTGAATCCTCAAAACAAGGAGGCTGTCATTGTGGATCCGGGGGATAACGCTCCGAAAATCATTGAAACATGTGGAAAACTGGGCGCCTCTGTGAAGGCCATACTGCTGACCCATGGTCATTTTGATCATGTAATGGCGATGGAGGAGCTGCGCCTGAAATATAAGGCGCCTGTTTTTGCATCTGAGCAGGAGGCCGGGGTTTTGGCGGATCCGGACAAGAACCTGTCCTGCCAGTTTATGAGCGGAGGCCTTTATTTAAAAGCGGACAGGCTTTTGAAGGATCAGGAGGAATTCGAGCTGATTGGATATCAGTTTAAGGTGATCCATACGCCGGGCCATACCTGCGGCTCCTGCTGCTATTATATAGCATCGGAGAAGGTGCTGTTTGCAGGCGATACACTGTTTGAAGGCTCCTACGGACGGATTGATTTTCCGACGGGGAATTCCAGGGAGATGATAAACTCGGTAGCCAATGTTCTGTTTGGGCTTCCTGAAGATACGGATGTATATCCGGGCCACATGGGCTATACCACGATAGGGGATGAAAAGAGATACAATCCTCTGGCCGGATACAGAGGGAGAGAATTATGATTGCAATTCTGCTGGATGACAATTCCTTTGAGCAGGATATCCGGGAGCTTCTGATGGCTTTTTATCCGGGAGAAGCATTTACTCATAAGAGGGAAGAAGCGCATGAGGCAAGATTTCTTGTAAAGGGAGGGAAATGCGGCTGTAATTTCGACCTTTATATAGAAGACAATGAAGGTGCGCCGGAGGACAGAACCGTCAGCTTTGCTTCGGTAAAGCCGGACTTTACCAACCGGTTTGAGGCAAAGAACCTGATTAAGCGTACACTTTACAGCTTGCTCCGTACCCGTACGGGAACGGAACTTCCCTGGGGGACGCTGACCGGGATACGTCCGACAAAGATAGCGCTGACAAAGCTTCAGGAAGGCCGTGACGCCCGGTGGATCCGCGATTACATGAGGGAAACCTACTGCACAAGCGATGAGAAGATAAGCCTCGCTCTTGATGTGGCAAAGAGGGAGCTTGCACTCTTGGAGCCGGTGAACTATGAAAAGGGCTACAGCCTTTATATAGGAATCCCATTTTGTCCCACCACCTGCCTGTACTGTTCTTTTACCTCATTTCCAATCGGGAAATGGGAGGGGAAGACAAAGCTCTATCTGGACGCCCTGTTCCGGGAGATGGATTACGTGGAAGAGAAGATGAAGGGGCGGCCGCTGGACACCGTTTATTTTGGGAGGAGGAACGCCCACATCGCTGAATCCCGGGGATCTGGATGCGCTTCTGTGTAAAGTGGAAGCTGCCTTTTTGACGGACAAAGTCCGGGAATTTACAGTTGAAGCGGGAAGGCCCGACAGTATTACGCAGGAGAAGCTGGAGGTATTGAGAAAGCATGGAATTACACGTATTTCCATTAATCCCCAGACTATGAACCAGAAGACGTTAGACTTAATCGGCCGCCGCCATACGGTGGAGGACGTGAGGGAGAAATTCCACCTGGCCCGCGGGCTGGGATTTGATAATATTAATATGGACTTAATCGTTGGTCTTCCGGAAGAGACGCTTTGCGATGTAAAGAATACGATGGAAGAGATAAAGGCGCTGGCACCGGACAGCGTAACCGTTCATTCCCTGGCAATCAAGAGAGCCGCGAGGCTGAATATGTTTAAAGAGCGTTACGGCAATTTAAAGATTGAAAACACCCAGGAAATGATCGACATGACGGCCCGTTACACTGAAGAGATGGGAATGAACCCATATTATCTGTACAGGCATAAAAATATGGCCGGAAATTTTGAGAATGTGGGCTATGCGGCGCCCGGAAAAGAATGTATCTATAATATTCTGATTATGGAAGAAAAGCAGACGATTATGGCCTGCGGCGCCGGCACCACGACGAAGGTTCTTTATCCCTCCGAAAACAGGATAGAGAGGGCGGAGAATGTGAAAGAAGTGGAGCAGTATATCAGCCGGGTCGGTGAGATGATGGAGAGGAAAGAAAGATTGATGGGGATTTAGTTAAGCAGGTGAGGACGCCGCCGGTACGGCCAGCGGACGGGGTGGTGGGGTGTGTATATGAGTCTTTCGTCCCGGGGGTTTGGCATCGCTGGATGGAGAAGGAGATACTGTGGTTTTGTTTTCGCAGGGCGGAGCCGGAGAGAATGATATCCGGCTGGACTGCTTCTTCGAGGGATAGCTCTAAGACAGAGGAAGGCAAAGCCCCCCGGGGTTACGGACAAATTCGCTCCGAACTCCGAATGAGTTCGAAGCTCAAGTTGTCCCGGATTTTGCCCTTGTAGGGCTAAAATCCGCCCGGCGCGCTTTGTCTCCCTCTGCCTAAGAGCTATCATCTCTCGGGCGAACGTCCTTCCGGATATCATTCTCTCCTTCTCCGCCGGAAGATGTCGGCAGTATCTCCTTCTCCCGGAAGGTTTTCGCCGGAACGAAAGACTCTGCCGGGTGTATCGGCCCCGTCCACTGGCCTGCGGCCGCTGAGTGTCTCACGCGTTAAGTGCGGGGGCGGACCTTGTCTCGGCCACTCAGTGATACCGTGTACAAAAAAATACGATATGCCTTCAATGCGCCTTTTATAAAAAATTGTGGAAGATTTAATATCAGCCTGACGGAAACACGTAGTGGCCGCGACAGGGTCCTCCCCATTTAAGGTTGGAGACAATCAGCGCCCGGAACGGACCATGTCCGGTGCCGCGAAAATTTCCGCCTGAGTGTTCCGTCCCCGGCGAAAAACTGACCCGGGGAAGTAGGCGGAATCAATTGCGGAGGGGACATGGGAGTCCGCCGGTGCTTAGCGAGGTCCCTCACGAGCTTAGCACTGCTGCCTCGCACTCCAAAGAGTGCAAACGGTCCCCGCAGCAATTCATTCCGGCCGGATTCCCCCTCCGCGGTCAACCTCCCACGGGGACGGAAGACTCAGCCATCCCCCTCACCACACCGGACATGGTCCGTTCCGGACGCGTCCTCCAAACCTCAGTTAAATCTCCATTTAAGAAAAAGTGCTTGCAAAATTATTAATGTCTGCTACTATGAATAGTAATTTAGTAGTTACGATTCTAATATAAGTCAGGCAGAGTGAAACAATAAAAGTATGATAACAGATTAAGGAGTGAAAAAGCTATGGCATTAAAGAAGAAACCGGTAACCGGAATGAAGGATGTTCTTCCGGCAGAGATGGAACTGAGAGATTATGTTTTGAATATCATCAAAGATACTTACAGAGGATATGGTTTTTCCTCAATCGAGACTCCTTGTGTTGAACATATCGAAAATCTGACAAGCAAACAGGGCGGCGATAATGAGAAGCTGATTTTTAAAATTTTAAAAAGGGGTGAAAAACTGAACCTGGAGACGGCCCGTTCGGATGCTGATCTGGTGGAGGAGGGGCTCCGCTATGATCTGACGGTGCCGCTTTGCCGTTATTATTCCAATAATGCAGCCAATCTGACAACTCCGTTTAAGGCGCTTCAGGTCGGCAGCGTATGGCGCGCCGACAAACCGCAGAAGGGCCGCTTCAGACAGTTTGTGCAGTGCGATATTGATATTCTTGGTGACGGTACAAACCTGGCTGAGATTGAGACAATTCTGGCGATTACAAAGGCGCTTACCAGAATCTGTCCTGACAACGGCTTTACCGTACGAGTCAATGACCGCGCAATCTTAAAGGGCATGGCCGATTACAGCGGTTTCCCGGAGGATGAGACAGACCGTGTATTCATTATCCTTGACAAAATGGATAAGATTGGCCTTGAAGGCGTGGGAGCGGAGCTTCTGGAAGCCGGATATGCCAAAGAATCCGTTGATAAATATGTAGAGCTTCTCGCAGGAATCCAAAACGACGCTGAAGGCGTCAGAAACTCGGCGAGACTCTTAGCTCCGTCATGGATCCGGAAAAGGCGGAAAACCTCGCCTATATTATGGATACAGTGAGTGAGATCAACGATGTAAAATGCGGCCTTGAATTTGACCCGACTCTTGTAAGGGGAATGGGATACTATACAGGCACCATTTTGAGGTTGCGATGGAAGGCTTCGGCGGTTCTGTTGCAGGAGGAGGCCGCTATGATAAACTGATTGGAAAATTCACCGGTGTGGATACTCCTGCCTGCGGAATTTCAATCGGCTTTGAGCGTATCATTACGATCCTGATGGACAGCGGCTTTAAGATTCCGTCCACGGTCGGCAAGAAAGCCTACCTGTTTGAGAAAGGCCTTAATAAAGAGCAGTTTGGGAAAGTGGTGAAGGCAGCAAGGAAGAGAGGGCAAAGGGAGTCAGAGTGGCCGTTGCCCAGATGAACAAGAACAAGAAGTTCCAGAAGGAGCAGCTTGCCAAAGAAGGATTCGAAGAATTCGTGGAATTTTATAAAGATTCTATTTAAGTGATGGCGGTGACCTGTGCGCGGAGCGTGCAGGTTATCGTTTGAGCGGCAGATACGGGAATACAGAGAAACAGATATTCAGACAATAATCAGGAGGAAACAAACATCATGGCAGAATCAATGGCAGGACTCAAACGTTCCCACCGCTGTACGGAACTGTCCACCGCGAATATCGGTGAGACAGTGACGGTGATGGGATGGGTTCAGAAGAGCAGAAACAAAGGCGGAATCATTTTCGTTGATTTAAGAGACCGTTCTGGTATCCTTCAGATCATTTTCGAGGAATCGGATTGCGGAGCCGGAAGCTTTGCAAAAGCAGAAAGACTCAGAAGCGAATTTGTTGTCGCTGTTACCGGTAAAGTGGAGGCACGCTCCGGAGCGGTCAACGGAAACCTGAAGACAGGAGAGATTGAGATCAGGGCTAATTCCCTTCGCGTTCTGGCGGAGGCGGAGACACCGCCGTTCCCAATCGAGGAGAATTCCAGAACGAAGGAGGAGCTTCGTCTGAAATACCGTTATCTGGATCTGCGCAGGCCTGACCTTCAGAGGAATCTGATGATAAGAAGCCGCGTGGCCATCCTGACCAGGAAATTCCTGGCGGAAGAGGGCTTTTAGAGATCGAGACACCGACGCTTATTAAGAGCACGCCGGAGGGCGCGCGCGATTATCTCGTTCCAAGCCGTGTTCATCCGGGAGAGTTCTATGCGCTTCCCCAGTCTCCACAGCTTTTAAAGCAGCTTTTGATGTGTTCCGGATATGACCGTTATTTCCAGATAGCCAGATGCTACCGTGATGAAGACCTCCGTGCGGACAGACAGCCGGAATTTACGCAGATCGATATGGAGCTTTCCTTCGTTGATGTGGAGGATGTGCTGGACGTCAATGAGAGACTGTTAAAGACATTGTTTAAAGAAATCTGTGATTATGACCTGCAGCTTCCTATCCAGAGGATGACATGGCGTGAGGCCATGGAGCGTTTTGGTTCCGATAAACCGGATCTGCGTTTCGGGATGGAGCTTAAGAATGTATCGGATACGGTAAAAGACTGTCAGTTCGTCGTATTTAAGGGAGCGCTGGAAAACGGCGGTTCCGTCCGCGGTATCAATGCAGAAGGACAGGGAGCCATGCCGCGTAAGAAGATTGACGCCCTGGTCGAGTATGCCAAAGGCTTTGGAGCCAAAGGCCTCGCCTATCTGGCGATTCAGGAGGACGGCAGCTATAAATCTTCATTTGCCAAGTTTATGACAGAGGAAGAACTGGAAGCTCTTGTCAGGGCCATGGACGGAAAACCAGGCGATCTGCTGTTATTTGCAGCCGACAAGGACAAGGTGGTATTCGATGTTCTCGGAAACCTTCGTCTGGAACTGGCCAGACAGCTGGATCTTCTTAAAAAAGACGATTTCCGGTTCCTCTGGGTAACCGAGTTCCCTCTGTTTGAATACTCGGAGGAGGACGGAAGATATGTGGCGGTCCACCATCCATTTACAATGCCGATGGAAGAGGATCTTCCTCTGATTGATACCAATCCGGGTGCAGTGCGTGCCAAGGCGTACGATATTGTCCTGAACGGTACGGAGATGGGCGGCGGTTCTGTCCGTATCCATCAGGCCGACGTACAGTCCAAAATGCTGGAGGTTCTCGGCTTTACAGCGGAACGAGCAAATGAGCAGTTTGGTTTCCTGTTAGATGCATTCAAGTACGGAGTGCCGCCTCACGCAGGACTTGCCTACGGTTTTGACCGTATGGTGATGCTGATGGTGGGAGCCGACAGCATCCGGGACGTAATCGCTTTCCCGAAGGTAAAAGACGCATCGTGTCTGATGATGGAGGCGCCGGCCGCAGTTGATGAAAAGCAGCTTGAGGAACTCAGCATTGCAGTAGCGGTGGCAGCAGAAAAAGAGTAGTATTTAGCTTCGCAGAATATGAAACATTTCCGAAGAGTGATAATTAAACAAATAGGTAAAACGGTTCCGGTCTTTCTTCAGGGAGAGGCCGGAACCGTTTTTAGGCTCTGGAAGCGGGATTTCTCCTTATGGTACAGGGGTATCATTGAAACAGGGACGGTATGAAACCGGCCAGCGCATTTGCCAGCTCTGCGTGGCCTTTTTTACTCAGATGTATAAAGTCTTTGGGCGTGTTTTCACTGACTACGGTGTTGGCATCAAAATAGTGGCAGCCTGTCTGGCCGGCAATAAGACGGTACCAGTGGGACAGTCCTGCCGATTTTTCAGAACAGCCTTTGCCCATGGTCGATGCGGCAGGCGTTTCTTCATATTCCATGCCGATGTTTTTCGGCGTCACAATTAAAATATTTGGTTCTGCTCTCCGCCAGCAGTACGGAGTGGAAGCGGCTTTCAGGATCAGGCGTTTCATGCAGTTTCCGAGGCTCTCCGCAGAGCAGCCGAACCGCTCTTTTGTATCATTGGTACCAAGCATGATAATCAGCAGATCAACCGGTTCATGTGTCTGCAGACAGGGAGAAATATAGTCCAGCCCGCGGAGTCCCTCATGAGTCGGATCGTCAAAACAGGTGGTGCGGCCGCCTAAACCTTCCTCCAGAATCAGGTATTCATCCCCGAGCTTCGCCTGCAGAAGACAGGTCCACCGGGTATTCTCATCAAAGCGTCCGTCTGTTTCGGCACAGTAGCCGTGAGTATTCGAATCTCCAAAGCATATAATATGTTTTTTCTCCATTTGTTCTGTTCTCCTCTCATCAAGTGTTCCGGGCCTTCCCCATAAGCGGCGGTTTCAGCCTTGCTGATTTGAGCTTATCAGAAAGAAAATATAAAATCAATGGAAATAGAAAAAATTTTTATTTATTTTGAAATATTGAAAAATATTTTTTGATATGGTATAGTGGGAATAAAGATAATAGTTAAGGTTAGGCGGAATACGGCGCCGGGAAGCAGCCGGTTTTTATAAAAGAAAGCTTAGGAAAAGGAGAAGTGTGTTATGAAAAAGGAAATTTTAGAAAGGATAAAAGGAGGTTTGATTGTATCCTGTCAGGCACTTCCGGAGGAGCCGCTTCACAGCTCCTATATTATGTCGAGGATGGCCTATGCTGCGATGGAAGGCGGAGCAGTCGGAATCCGGGCTAATTCGGTAGCTGATATCCGGGAAATAAAAAAGACGGTAGATTTGCCGGTGATTGGAATTATCAAAAAGGTCTATGCAGACTCCTCCGTGTACATAACGCCTACGATGGAGGAAATCGATGCGCTGGCTGCCTGCGGGGCAGATATTATAGCTACGGACGGAACACTTCGTATGCGTCCCCAAGGGGAAAGCCTGGATGACTTTTTCAGCCGTGTCCGGAAAAAATATCCGGAGCAGCTTTTTATGGCGGACTGTTCGACTTACGAAGAGGGAATGCATGCGGAGGAATTAGGCTTTGATCTGATAGGAACTACAATGAGCGGATATACGGAATATACGGCTGGTAAAAGCCTGCCGGATATTACGATGATGGAGAGTCTGGTGGGAGGGCTTAAAAAGCCTGTCATTGCAGAAGGAGGAATCTGGACGCCGGAGCAGCTTAAAGCGGTTATGGAGACCGGAATACTGGCGGCAGTGGTAGGGACGGCCATCACCAGGCCCAGAGAGATAACGAGACATTTTCTGACGGCCTTAGACAGAGCATAAAGGAAAAGGGAGCAGGATAAAAGAGATACAGAAAAAAAGGTCAGCGGAAGGAACGTGGTATGAGGACGGCAGCAATTGATATAGGCGGAACAATGATAAAAAGCGGTGTCTGGGACGGAACCCGGCTGGAGCAGATCAAGGAGTATCCGACGGATTTATCACTGGGAGGAGCCTCGCTCATGAGACAGGTGAAGGAAATTCTTCATTCCGGTTTGCTGTGCGGGGATGAAACGGGGGCAATCGGAATCAGTACGGCCGGACAGGTGGATGCCGGCCGTGGAAGCATTCTCTATGCCAATGATAATATTCCCGGCTACACAGGAACAAATGTGAAGAAAATCCTGGAGGAAGAATTTTCAATCCCGGTTACCGTGGAAAATGATGTAAATGCGGCGGCAATGGGGGAAGCCCGATTCGGTGCGGGCGCCGGGTTTCGGGATTTTCTCTGTTTAACCTATGGAACGGGGGTGGGAGGCGCGGTTATACTCGGCAAAGAACTGTATCGCGGCAGTTCTTACTCGGCCGGAGAATTCGGAGGTATGATAGTTCACCCGGAGGACAGAAAGGAGGGGGAGCCGTTTAGCGGCTGTTATGAAAAATATGCATCGGTTACGGCTCTGGTACAGCGTTTATCCAAGGTGGAACCTTCGGTAAATAGTGGAAAAAAAGCGTTTGCACAGTTGAATGATCCCCGTATTAAAGATATAATAGATACATGGATTGACGAAATTGTATACGGCCTTATCAGCCTGATCCATATTTTTAATCCGGAATGCCTGATCCTGGGCGGAGGCGTCATGGAACAGGCTTATCTGGTGCGGGAAGTGGAGAAGAGGGTGAAAAGCCAGATCATGGAAAGCTATGCAAAAACCGTGATCCGAAAAGCCGGTCTTGGCAACCGCGCCGGAATGACCGGAGCGGCCTGGCTGGCAGAGAAAAAGCAGGACTGCGGCAGGTTTGAAGAGAAAATTATGATTAAAACCGGATGGCAGCACATGAAAGCGGAACAGGGTGGTAAATATATGAGTAAAGAATTTCTGACTAAAATAAAATCTTCCTCAAATCAATTTACAAAGGCGGAAAAAAAGGTGGCGGATTTTGTGCTGCAGAATCCGAAAAAGGTACTTTTCATGTCCATCACAGATCTGGCGGAAGCATGTGACGTGGGGGACACCAGCGTATTTCGCTTTTGCAAGACGATGGAACTGAAGGGTTATCAGGAATTTAAGATGATGCTCTCACTGGATCTCGGCGACGGAGGCAAAAAGCACAGCCAACTGACCGGAGATGTGGAGCTTGACGATACATTTACCGAATTGTCGCAGAAGGTTTTGAACACCAATATTTCAGCCTTACAGGAGACATACTCCCTTCTGGACCGCGAGACCTTTGAGAACGCTATCGATATTCTGGACAGGGCCAGGAAGATATATTTCTTTGGTGTCGGCGCCAGCGGACTGGCGGCGATGAAAGCGATGAATAAATTTCTTCGGATTGAGCCGAAGGTTTACTGTCTGCAGGATTCCCACATGCAGGCAATGGCGGCGGCTACATTGGGGCCGGAAGATGCGGCCGTGATGATTTCCTATTCAGGGGCCACAAAAGATACAATCCAGGTTGCGGAGATAGCCAGAAAGGCCGGAGCCAGCACAATCTGCATTACACGTTTTGTAAAATCACCCCTGACGTCTTTTTCCGATGTGACGCTGCTTTGCGGAGCGAATGAAGGCCCCCTGCAGGGCGGTTCCACTTCAGCGGAGATCAGCCAGCTCTTCCTGATTGATTTGGTATATACGGAGTATTACCGCAGGCATTTTGAAAATTGCCGTGAGAATAACCAAAAAACATCCGGCGCCGTTCTCGATAAACTGTACTAGAGCGTAGCTCCAAGGGGGGAAACATATGCCGGAGTTACTGAAAAACAGATATAATGATGAGTCTCTTTACGAGCTGGCTTTGAGCATTAGAGCCGTATATCCTTCATTTCAGGTGAAGGATTTTCTGAACGGTATAATGGATGAAACATGGGAGGGGTTAGAACTGAAAGCCCGCATGCGGCAAATCACCCTGAATTTAGGAAGATATCTGCCGGATGATTACGAGCAGGCGCTTGGCATTATTGACAAGGTTACAGCGGGATATCCGGATGGATTTAACGACTTTACATTAATGTATTTTCCGGATTTTGTGGAGATGTATGGGCAGGACGAGAGTTATTGATTTGTCCATTGATGCATTGGAACGGTATACACAATTCTCCACATCAGAGTTTGCCGTGAGGCCGTTTATCATAAACCATGAAGAGCGTATGATGGCACAGATGGCCGCCTGGGCCGGACATGACAACGAACATGTCCGGCGGCTTGCCAGTGAGGGGTGCCGCCCGCAGCTGCCGTGGGGACAAGCCCTGACCGGTTTTAAAGAGACCCGGCGCCGGTTCTCGTAATTTTAGAGCGGCTGAAAGCAGATCCGTCGCTCTATGTCCGTAAAAGCGTGGCTAATAACCTGAACGACATTTCCAAGACGCATCCTGGCCTGGTTGCGGACATTGCAAAGAAATGGTACGGTAACAACAGGGATACGGACTGGATTGTAAAGCATGGCTGCAGGACGCTGCTTAAAAAGGGAAACAGGGATGTGCTGGATATCTTTGGGTTTGCCGATGCCGGCTGTGTAAAGGCAGAGGGTTTTGCACTGGAGTCGGCGTCTGTTTGCATTGGCGGCAATATGACCTTTTCCTTTTCGGTGGAGGCCCATAAAGCGGCCAGGATACGTCTGGAATACGGAATTGATTATGTAAAAGCAAATGGCGCAGAAGCCGTAAGATATTCCAGATATCCGAGCTGTCCTTAAAGGAAAATGAAAGGAAGGCTTACACAAAAAAACATTCTTTTGCAGATGCAAGTACCAGAACGCATTATCCCGGAACCCATTCGGTTACGCTTATTGTGAACGGCGCCGGGCGGGGGACTCTGGATTTTGAAGTAACCGCCGGACAGCGTGGGCAGCAGCAGGGAAAGCGCGCATGATAACCTCTGCCGGATCGGCACAGACTATATAATAGAAATTTACCGGGAATTATTTTGCCCGCAGATGAGAACAAGGTCAGTTTCGTATCGAAACCCGTTGTTTTTGTATCTGTGGGTATTATTGATGGTTGTGACCTGTGCGCGGAGCGTGCAGGTCATCGTTTACGATAAAAATAAAAAATATTTTTTTATTTTTAAATGTATTGAAAAATATTTTTGCTTGTGCTATAGTAAAATCAACCTGAAGCAGTCAAAACAAGATTACACAGGAGACATAATACGGGGAAAACAATAAAGAAATAAGGAAGGTAAAAAGGAGAAGTGTGGAATGGGAAGAGAAAGAAGAGAAGGGGTTAAGAAAAAGCTTTCCCTATCTAATTAATATTCCGATAGCAGTATATCTAATCTGTGTGCTGTTCGGTCCGATGATATGGGGAATCGGGCTGAGCTTTACCAATAAGGCGATTGGAGGAACCGGAAACTTTATCGGATTTACGAATTATATTAAGCTTTTAAAAGACCCGACATACAGGGACTCCATTATGGTAACCCTGAAGTTCACTGTATTCTCACTGATATTTAAATTGTTCTTCGGAACCGTCATGGCTCTGATGCTGAACGTTGAGTTTAAAGGCAGGAATCTGGTCAGGGCGCTTCTGTTAATCCCATGGACACTTCCCAACGTGGTAGCCGTTCTGAACTGGAAATGGCTGTTTTCCTCTACCGGGGGAATTGTGAATTACCTGATGAAAAGCGCCGGGCTGATTGAAAAAGATATCGTATGGTTCGGGACGGCGACGCTGGCTCTGATTACGATTGTGATTGCCAATGTGTGGAGGGGGACTCCTTTCTTCGGCATTTCAATCCTGGCAAAGCTGCAGACAATTCCGGACGATTACTATGAGGCGGCCAAGATTGACGGAGCAGGCGTTTTCCAGCGCTTTTTCTACATAACGCTGCCTCAGATAAAAGATACGCTTCTGCTGTCAACTCTGATGTCATGTATCTGGACCATCAACGAATTTGAAACGGTCTGGCTGATGACGGGAGGAGGTCCAAACGGCTCCACCCAGGTTATGAATGTTTACAGCTACAAAACGGCAATGGCAAGTATGCAGCTTGGTAAGAGTATAGCCGTTTCAGTTCTCGCAATGCCTGTCTTCCTGATACTGATTCATTTTATCAGTAAGAAGACATTAAATAACGAATAGACGGGAGGATGAATATGAATAGCAAAGCAATAAAGATTCTGCACCGGATTATGATCCTCCTGTTTCTTCTGGCGGCCTTATTTCCCATCTACTGGATGCTGAATACCGCATTTAAGACTCAGGGGGAGGTATACAGCAAGATTCCCACGCTGATACCAAAAAAAACGACACTTGATAATTTTTCCTACCTGCTGTTTAAAACGAAATTTGTTAACGCTTTGAAAAACAGTCTGGTAATTGCCGGAGCAGTGACCATATTTTCCATCGGGATTGCCTATCCGGCAGCCTATGCGATAGCCAGGATTAAATTTAAGGGGAAAGAGATGTTTTCAAAAACGATATTATTCTGCTACCTGCTCCCCTCATCCGTCCTGTATATCCCGCTTTACATTTTTGTTTCATTAGTGGGGCTGTCCGACAGCATCTGGGGGCTGATGCTGATTTATCCGACGTTTACACTGCCGTATGTATCCTGGATTCTGATTCCCCATATTGCGTCAATCCCTTATGATATCGAGGAGGCGGCAATTATGGACGGATGCAGCCGGTTCATGGTCATGTACAGAATCATCTTTCCGCTGGCGCTTCCGGGAATTGTGTCAACCGCTATCTTTGCCTTCGCGATGTGCTGGGGTGAGTATCTGTATGCGCTGGTGAATGTGACACAGGAGAGTATGAAGACATTTCCTCTTATCATTGCAGGCCTTATCTTTGGAGATTTGTATCCGTGGGGACAGATAATGGCTGGTGCCATCATCGGATGTCTGCCCATACTTGTGATATATACGCTTTCTTCCGGTTTCCTTTCCGGGGATCAGGCAGCCGGAGGTGTGAAAGGTTAAGGATAACCTGCGCACTGTGCATGGGTTACCGCATCAATAAAGATAAACCGTAAAACGGTTTACATAAAAAAGAGGAGGGTTACTTTATGAAGAAACGACGTTTGTTTTCAATTATGGCGGCATCCGTATTGGCAGTGGGCCTGCTGGCCGGCTGCGGCGGTAAGAGCGCGACTGCGGATGGCCAGACAGACAAGGCAGAGGCGCAGGCACAGTCCGGGCAGTCCTCAGAGAAAAAGGTTCTCAGAGTATGGCTGGAGAAAGTGTTCAGCGATGATGCCAACACATTTCTGCAAAAGAGGGTGGAGCAGTACGCACAGGAGAAGGGCGTTGAGGTCCAGTTTGAATTTCTTTCCGCAACGGATTTTGTCCCGAAGCTGAATGCAGCTATTGAGGCGGGAAGCAATATTCCCGACATTACGCTGACCTCGGGCAACCGGGCGCTTAATTATTATCCCAATATTCCGAACGTGGACGTTACGGAGCTGGTGGATGAAATCAATGAAAAACGTCCCTATTTTGATTCCGTTTATGAGGGAGCCAAATATGGAGGAGTAAATTATTTTGTTCCTTTCACAAGTTCTACCTGCCTGATGTTCGTCAGAACAGACATGCTGGAAGCAAAGGGAATTACAAAATATCCGGAGACCTGGGATGAAGTATTCGAAGTGGCTGAAAAAGTGGCGGACCCGGATAACGGTATCTACGGACTCGGCATAGGATGCGGCCCGACTGATGAGGATTGTGAGAATACCTTCCGTACGCTCCTCTGGAACTATGGAGCTTATCTGTTCAATGAAGAGGGAGGCCCTGCCGTTCCAAATGAAAAGACAAAAGCAATGATTGAGAAGTACGCGGATCTTTACAATAAAGAGATTATTCCGCCGTCTGCAACAACCTGGGATCCGGGCGGAAACAACACCACCTATCTGATGGGCGAATCCGCAATCGTATTTAATGCCCCGACATTATACAATGCATTAAAGGCCGACGAAGCGTATAAAGAAATATTTGAGAATACCGTGGCGTTAAATATGCCGGACGGACCGGACAACAGCCAGCATATGGGCTTTATCACCGGGTGGCAGATTATGAACAGCTGTAAAGATATGGATACGGCTGAGGATTTTATCAAATTCATGTTGGATAAGGACTGGCAGAATTCCTATCTCGAAATTACGGCCCCCGTTTTTGCTCCTATTTTCAAAGATGCCGAGGAGAACGATTTCTGGAAGGAAGGCATCAATGCCCAGGTAGTGGCTTATGCCAAGAATGCAGGCGGTTATTACGGCTATCCGGCAAAGACACTGGACGGCATGGTAGTGGGAATCAAGCATTACTTTACGTATCCGGTGGCTGAGATGCTCAATTCTGTTGTGACAGGGGCGGCGACACCGGAACAGGCCATGGAAAAAATGAATGCCGATATCAAAGAGATCAGCGAGTCGATCAAATAAAGGATAACGGCTTGCCGAGAGGTGAAAAAGAATGGGAAAAACGGTATGGATTAATTTAGAGGAAACGCAGGTGGATACTTCCACTCTGAAAAAGCGGCTTACGGATGCCGGATTTGACGTCAGATACAGGACGGTGTCTGCGGATGATACGGCGGGATTATCGAACAGGGAAGGCGGGCGGATGCGGTAGTCAGCACGGCAGAGCGGTGGAATGAAGCGACACTTCCGCAGGTAAGCGGAAGCTTGAAACTCATCATGCGCTATGGAGCAGGCATTGATAATGTCGATTTATCTGCCGCTACCGATGCAGGCATCTGTGTGGCTAATGTGCCGGGAGCTAACTCTGCCGCAGTGGCTGAAGTGGCACTGCTCCACATTCTGAACCTGGGAAGGCGGTTCTGCCAATGTGTGGAAAAGGGAAGAAATAATATCTGGCCGGTGGGGATTACCGGAAATGAGCTGGACGGTAAGACCGTGGGAATTGTCGGATTCGGCAATATCGCAAGACAGCTTGTCAGGCTGCTGTCCGGTTTCAGGGTGGATATCCTGGCATACGATCCCATTGTCAGGCCCGATGAGTCACAGTATCCTGTAAAAGCAGCCGATTCCATGGAGGAAGTCTTTTCATCCAGCGATATTGTCAGCCTTCATATCCCGCTCAATGACAGTACAAGGGAGATTGTGGATCAACGTCTGTTTGACAGGATGAAGGAGGGAGCTTACTTTATCAACACCTGCCGCGGCGGCGTGGTGAAGGAAGAGGATTTAATCCGTGCGCTCAGAAGCGGCCGGCTCCGCGGTGCAGGGCTGGATGTGCTGGCCTGCGAACCGACAGGAGCAGAAAATCCCCTTCTCACGATGGATAACGTCTTTATAACATCCCACATGGGGGCTGAGTCGGCGGAATCCGGTTACCGCTCACAGAATATTATGGCCGATACGATCATCCGGTTTTTCAAAGGTGAGATGCCGGATAATATCAAGAACAAAGAGGTGAAAAGAAATGGGTAAAATTGATAAGTACAGGGGTGTTTTTCCGGCATTCTATGCCTGCTATGACGACAGCGGCAGGATAAGCCCGATCGTACCAGGGCTATGGCCAGATTTCTGATCGGGAAGGGCGTAGACGGTCTGTATGTCTGCGGAAGCTCGGGGGAATGTATCTATCAGACGAAGGAAGAGAGAATGCTGGCTCTGGAGAGCGTCATGGAAGAGGCAAAAGGAAAAGTAACGGTCATCGCCCATGTGGCGGCCACATCCACCGGAGAGAGCGTGAAGCTGGCGCAGCATGCGGCTTCCTGCGGTGTGGACGCACTGGCGGCAATCCCTCCCATCTACTTTAAGCTTCCGGAGTATTCCATTGAGCAGTACTGGAAGGCGATGATTGACGCAACAGATCTGGATTTTATCATCTACAATATACCGGGAACGACAGGTTACGCGCTCAGCATGGATTTATTTAAGAAAATGCTGGCTTATGACAAAGTGCGTGGAATTAAGAATTCTTCGATGCCGGCCCAGGACATTGAACGGTTTAAGCGTGTCGGAGGCGAGGACTTCGCTGTCTTTAACGGGCCGGACGAACAGTTTGTAGCCGGCCGTATAATTGGTGCGGACGGCGGAATCGGCGGAACCTATTCCGTGATGCCGGAGCTTTTCTTAAAAGCCAATCAATTTATAGAGGATGGAAATGTAAAGAAGGCAGGGGAGATTCAGCATGCCGTCAATGATATTATTTTCACCATGACGGGCTGCCATGGAAATATGTATTCTGTGGCGAAGGAAATCCTCCGTATCCAGGGGATTGATATCGGCCGGGCAAGACTGCCTCTTTCGCCGTTTACCGAAGAAGACGTACCGGCGATAAAGAGGTGTGCGAAGATGATCGAGAATGCAATCCAGAAATATTGCGGATGAAAAAGAGGAGAGACAGACAGATAAGAAATAAATAAGAGTCGGAGCAGGGTGTTTGGAAAGGCGTTCTGCAAGCTGTATATTATGGCTTGCAGAACGCCTTTTTTATTGAAGGCGGTGACCTGTGAGCGGAGCGTGCAGGCTATCGTTTGACAGGAAAGTACTCCTGTTAAATAAAAAACGTTCCGCGGCGGTAGGGAATAATGGATATGGAATGAAAAACAACAGAATAATACATAATTTATTATTTAATAAATAAAACCTTTACGAGATGTTAATTTACATTAAAAATACTATATGTATAATTAGATTATACAAGTTGAATACAAGTATGCGTTCAACAAAGTAACACCGCTCTGGGAGCGATATTATTGAAGGCGGTGGCTTGTGCGAGGTGCGCGCAGGTTATCGTTATGGGAAAGAGTAAACTAAAGGAGGATTACATCATGAGGAGAGTCAAAAAAGCCGCGGCTCTGACATTAGCTGCAGCAATGGTATTCAGCCTTGCAGGCTGTGGGAGGAATGCAGGGAATCAGACCGGTAAAGCTCAGGGGGCAGCCGCAGGTTCGGGGGAAAACGCGGCAGGGAGCCTGGAAGCAGGTTCAGGTCAGGTCACAATTAAGATTGGCCATGTGGAAGCGGAGGACCGTTCAACCCATCAGGCCCTGGTAAAATATTTTAAACAGGCTGTGGAAGAAAAATCAGGAGGGACAATCAAAGTAGAGATTTATCCGAACAGCGCCCTGGGAGGCGATTCGGAGCTTACGGAATCAGTCGCAATGGGAACTTTGCAGGCAGCCCTGCCGTCCACTTCCGTTCTGGTATCCTATTCTCCGGAATTCGGGATTATGGATATGCCGTGGCTGTTTGACAAGGCGGAGAGCGCTTTGCGGCAATGGACGGCGATATGGGAAATTATTTCAATGAGAAGCTTGAAACGGTGGGAATCCACTGCCTGGGATACTCCTATAACGGACTTAGGAGCATGACAAATAACGTGCGTCCGATTACAAAACCGGAAGATTTAAAAGGTCTTAAAATGCGGGTGATGGAGAATCAGGTCTTTATCGACTTTTTTAATACGCTGGTGCCAGTGCGACGCCGATGAGCTTTAACGAACTGTTTACCGGCCTTCAGCAGAATACCGTGGACGGACAGGAGAATCCTCCGTCGCTGATATATGCAAGCAGGCTGCAGGAGGTTCAGAAATACCTGAGCGTCACGGAGCATGTGAATAACTTCCTTGGCTTTATTATTAATAAAAACTTCTATGACGGGCTGTCACAGGAACAGCAGCAGATTGTCACCGAGGCGGCGGCTGAATTTGTTAAACAGCAGCGCCAGATGGAGCTTCAGGATACCCAGGTATACATAGATAAGCTAAAAGAATCCGGAATGCAGGTCAATACGCTTACACCGGAAGAAAAAACCGCATTTAAGGAGGCTCTGGCTCCGATGTATGAGAAATATAAAGCTGAATTCGGGGAGGAAATATTCTCAATGGCTGAGGAATATGGACAATAAGGCAAAGCTGTTAAAGGAGAGGGCATGAAGAAAAAAAGTATTTTATCTCAATTCACCAATATTTATAACAATCTTGAAGAGTATCTTTTGATTATAAGTCTGGTCTGTAATGTGCTTCTCGTATTTTTGCAGGTTATTATGAGAACGGTATTTAAAAATTCTCTGACCTGGTCCGAGGAGCTGTCACGTTACATATTTATCTGGCAGATATGGCTGGGAGCCATTACTGCACTGAAATACAACGAGCATATCCGTGTTACGCTGATTTATTCCTTTATGAAAAGTGAGAAATTAAAAGCGGTCATTGGGCTGGCTGCCGATTTTATCTGGTTTTTATTCTGCGCCTATATGGTTCTGAACGGTAAAGAGCTTCTCGTTTCAATGGCAGCCAGGAATGCGGCATCTTCGGGATTGCAGCTTCCGCTTGTCTATGTTTACATGGCGTTTCCCATCGCATCATTTCTGGTTTGTTTAAGACTTTTGGGCGTATTGGCCGGAGACTGGAAGAAGCTCACGGGGAAAAGGGAAGAAGAGGGGGAAATTGACGTATGAGTGCACTTGTATTATTCGGAAGTTTTTTTGTACTGCTGCTGTTAACGGTACCGATTGGATATGCAATTGGTATTTCGAGTTTAATCGCCATCTATTACTATTCGGATATTCCGCTAATTATCATAGCCCAGAAGGCCATCACGGGAGTTGACTCCTTTCCGCTTCTGGCCATCCCGTTTTTTATGCTGGCAGGCAATCTGATGAGCAGCGGCGGGATCGCCAAGCGCCTGGTAAACTTTTTCGATTCCCTGATCGGCCATGTTACGGGCGGACTGGGAATGGTTACAATTATCGTATGCATGTTTTTGCGGCGATTTCAGGTTCCGCAGTTGCTACCGTATCGGCCGTGGGGGCATTTATGATTCCTGAAATGGTGAGCCACGGATATAATAAGCCCTTTAGTGCAGCCCTGACCGCGGCGGCCGGAACAATCGGCGTAATCATACCCCCGTCAATCCCGTTCGTAATTTATGGGGTCGTATCGGGCACCTCCATTACGGATTTATTTACCGCCGGTTTTCTGCCGGGAATTATGATGGGAATTGCCCTGATGGTCGTCTGTTATTTTGTATCGAAGAAAAACGGGTATAGAGGAAAGGAAAAGGCATCTACCCGGCTGAGATATGGAAGACATTCAAAGACGCATTCTGGGCCATCCTCTCCCCTGTCATTATCCTTGGAGGAATCTACTCCGGCTTCTTCACTCCGACTGAAGCCGCCGTTATTTCAGTTGTATATTCCTTTATTATAGGCGTATTTGTCTATAAAGAGCTTGATATCAAAGGAGCTTATCAGTCCTTTAAGGATGCGATCGTGGTAAACGGCGCGACTACCTTTATGGTCGGCTTTTCCACCGTATTTGCGGCATTTCTGACAATGGCGCAGATACCGAATATGATAGCACAGGGGATACTCGGACTGACCGGAAATGCGATACTGATTCTTTTGATTATTAACATTTTCCTGCTGATTGTGGGCATGTTCGTAGATAACATTCCTGCCACGATTATCCTGACGCCGATTCTGCTTCCAATTTGCACAGGCATCGGGATGCACCCGGTAACCTTCGGAATTATGCTGACAATGAACCTTGCGATAGGCTTCTGCAGTCCGCCATACGGCATCAACCTGTTTGTAGCCTCCTCTATTTCAAAAGTCTCGATAGAAGAGCTGACCCGGAAGATTCTGAAGCCATTGCTGGCTCTTATCGTGGTACTGCTTCTGATTACCTATATTCCGGCATTTACAATGATTTTCTTAAATAAGTAAGGAGATAATAAAAAGCTAAAAGGAAATATAATGTTTTGATAGGCGTCTGCTGAATTGGCAGGCGTCTATTTTATTGAAGGCGGTGACCTAAAGTATAAATAGCAGGATTTGCTTTGTCAACAAGATGGAGCTGCTTTGGAACAAATAGGGGAAATTTGGTAGCAATTAGAACATTCAGGTAGAGTTATTGAGAAAAACGTTATTTCATGCTAAAATGTTAAACAAGGACGGCCAGTATTCCTGGCTGCAGTTATAATATTCAAAGGAGGAAAAAAATGGGAAAGGGTAAAGGTTTTATTCACGAGTTTGAGAAATTTATCAGCCGCGGCAATGTGATGGATATGGCAGTCGGTGTTATCATTGGAGGCGCTTTTTCTTCCATTATCACATCTCTGGTAGACGATATCCTCTCACCGATTCTGGGGATATTTGGAGGTTTGAATTTCGATGAGCTGTCGCTGAACATCATGGGTGATGTTACATTGAAATATGGAAAATTCCTGACGGCGGTCATCAATTTCCTGATTATGGCCCTTGTTATATTCTGCCTCGTGAAAGCGATGAATGCACTTTCATCCAAAATGGTACATAATAAGGAAGCAGCGCCGGCAGCACCGACAACGAAAATTTGTCCGTTTTGCAAGAGCGAGATTCCAATCGGAGCAACAAAATGTGCTCATTGTACCTCTGAACTGACGGAAGATGCGGGTTCCGTAATTAACGAAGCGGCAGCAGCCGGGTAATAATAATCATATTGATATTGGATAATGGTGACTTTCATGCTTCACGCACAGGTCACAGCATTCAATAATTTAGTTAAGCAGGTGAGGACGCCGCCGGGACGAAAGACTCCGCCAGGTGTATCAGCCCCGTCCACTGGCCTGCGGCCGCTGATTGTCTTACGCATTATTTAATATATTTGATATTTATCAAAAATTGAGCGGAATTAAGACCGGAAGAATATCACCGGTTTTAATTCCGCTCAATTTAGTGTGATTGATGGCTGTGACCTGTACTCGAAACGTGCAGGTTATTGTGCGGTGTGGTGTAATTACAGTATAATATATATTATTTATCAGTATTATGTAGTGGCAGCGACAAGGTCCCGCCCCCTTTGAGGCTGGAGACAATCAGCGTCCGGAACGGACCATGTCCGGTGTCGCGAAAACCTCCGCCTGAGTCTTACGTCCCCGGCGATAACCTGACCTGGGGAAGTAGGCGGAATCAATTGCGGAGGGGACATGGGAGTCCGCCGGTGCTTAGCGAGGTCCCTCACGAGCTTAGCATTCCGATGCGCACTCCAAAGAGTGCAAACGGTCCCCGCAGCAATTCATTCCGGCCGGATTCCCCCTCCACGACCAACCTCCCACGGGGACGGAAGACTCAGACAGCCCCCCTCACCACACCGGACATGGTCCGTTCCGGACGCGTCCTCCGGGCCTCAGTTAAATCCCCCATCTGTGAAATCTCTGTGAAAATGTGGAAACTCCCCCTATAATCTGATAAAATACAGATAAAACATAGATAAAACGCGGCTGTGCGGCAAAACTGTATATACAGAAGAGGTAAACAGCGGGCGAATCATAAATCAGATAACACAGAGGTGAATCATATGGAAATATTAAAAGTGCTGGTAGTGGACGATGAAGCAAGAATGAGGAAACTGGTCAGAGATTTCCTTACGGTCAAGGGATTTCTGGTGGTGGAAGCCGGAGACGGGGAGGAAGCGATTGACATTTTTTTTGAACAGAAGGATATTGCACTGATTCTTCTGGACGTGATGATGCCGAAGATGGATGGCTGGGAGGTTTGCAGAACTATCAGGAAATATTCCCAGGTTCCGATAATCATGCTGACGGCGAGAGGGGAAGAACAGGACGAGCTGCAGGGTTTCAGTCTGGGAGTGGATGAGTATATTTCAAAACCGTTTAGTCCCAAAATTCTGGTTGCCAGGGTGGAAGCAATTCTTCGCAGAAGCAGCACGATGTCCCAGGAAGTAATCGACGTGGGAGGGATCCATATTGACAAATCAGCCCATCAGGTTCTGGTGGACGGTAAAAATGTGGATTTAAGCTATAAAGAATTTGAATTGATTACGTATTTCGCAGAGAATCAGGGAATTGCACTCTCCAGAGAAAAGATTTTGAATAATGTTTGGAATTACGATTACTTTGGCGACGCCCGGACAATCGATACCCACGTGAAAAAGCTCCGCAGCAAGCTGGGCGATAAAGGCGATTATATTAAAACCATCTGGGGCATGGGATATAAATTTGAGGTAGACGGATGAGACACAGGACGCTGAAGTGGAAATTTACAGTAACATTTATCAGCATGATGGCCCTGGCCGTGACGGCTACATGGTGTATCAATAACTGGTTCCTGGAGGGCTATTACCAGAATTATAAAATAGGCGTTCTGGAGAAAGGCTACCATGCGATTGATACAATTGTGCTGGAAGAGAAAAAAAACGGAGGAAGCGCTTTGGAGGGCGCGGAAGATGAGCTTAACAGTTCCGCTGATTTTTTTACTGTCGGAAATCCGGATGCGGGAAGGCAGAACCGGGGGCGAAACTATCCGGAAGAAGAGCAGGAAGATGGTTCTTCGGAAAGTCCCGGCGCACAGGGAAGCAGCGAAGCCAGCGGTGTTGCAAAGCTGGCTGAGGTGGTACGCTATCTGAGGGATACGTCCAATATCACACTGCTGATCTGCGACAGTATGAACGGTAATATCCTGGTATCTTCTATGAAAGATATTCAGGTAATGAAGGACAGGGTGAGCCAGTATATTGTAGGTAGGAATGCTCCGCACAGGGAAATCCTTAAAGAGCATGAAAATTATATGATACAGAAAACATATGATCCCAGGACAAAAACAGTCTATCTCGAAAGCTGGGGCTTTTTCTCCGATAACGGCACTATCTTTATTATGACGACGCCCCTTGACAGTATCAGGGAGAGCGCGGCCATATCCAACCGGTTCCTGATGTATGTGGGGATCGCCGTTATCCTGGTCAGCAGCGTCATTCTCTATTTTATAACGAGAAGAGTCACGGCTCCGATTCATGAGCTGTCACAGCTCTCTGAAAAGATGTCCAACCTGGATTTTGAGGCTAAGTACGAAGATACCAAACACCCGACAGAGGAAATCAACACACTCGGCAACAGCATGAATGTCCTGTCCGACAAACTGAGAGACACCATCGGGGAACTGAAGGCCGCCAATATCCAGCTTCAGAGGGACATCGAAGAAAAGACGCAGATTGATGAAATGAGAAAAGAATTTATCGCCAATGTCTCCCATGAACTGAAGACGCCCATCGCACTGATCCAGGGATATGCAGAGGGGCTGACGGAGGGAATGGCGGAGGAGAAGGAGAGCCGGGATTATTACTGCGAGGTCATCATGGATGAAGCAGGCAAGATGAATAAGATGGTAAAACAACTGCTTACGCTGACCGCGTTGGAGTTTGGAAATGAACAGACGGTGATGGAACGGTTCAATCTGACAGAGCTGATCCAGGGAGTGATATCGGCGGCAGGCCTGATTCTCCAGCAGAAGCAGATAAACGTAGAGTTTTCTTGTACGGAACCGCTTTATGTATGGGGCGATGAATTTAAAATAGAGGAGGTAGTGACGAACTATTTCAATAATGCGCTCAACCATGCGGAAGGTGATAAAAAGGTAATAATCCGCGCGGAGAGGAATGAAGAAGAGGTAAGGGTCACTGTATTTAATACGGGCCGGCCGATACCGGAAGCGGATATACCGAATCTCTGGACGAAATTCTTCAAGGTTGACAAGGCCAGAACGAGGGAATACGGAGGAAGCGGAATCGGATTATCAATCGTAAAGGCGATTATGGATTCCCATCATAAGAAATATGGCGTCAGGAACCTTGAGAACGGCGTGGAATTCTGGTTCACGCTGGATTGCAGCAGGAAGGCCTGACAGGAGCGGTAAAGGAGAGGATATAATGGCAGACAGGGCGGATAATGGGATTAGAAAACAGGATAATTACGGGACGGCGGATTGCGCCAATATAATCGCGCCCGACGGAGAGTACGAACAGATGGAGCCGCTTGACAAGGCGGCGGGATTCAGGATACGGCCCGGGCTGTATGGAAGCAATGGGGCGACTGCGCTGCCCGGCGCCGTCAATTTCACCGTCCATTCCCATGGGGCGTACTCCTGTGAACTGCTGTTATATCACAGAATGGAGAACAGTCCGTATGCCGTGATACCGTTTCCGGAGAATTACAGGGTGGGAAATGTCTATTCCATGATCGTATTCGGGCTTAAAATAACGGAATTTGAGTATGCCTACCGGCTGGACGGCCCTTGGGATCCGTCAAAAGGACTGCTTTTTGATAAGACAAAGCCGCTTCTCGACCCATATGCCAAAGCGATAACCGGCCAAAGCGTCTGGGGAGTGAAGCGCAGTGATGAAGATCAGTACCATGCCAGAGTTGTCAGAAATAACTTTGACTGGAAGGATGTGTTCCCTCCCCGGCTTTCCATGAGTGAATCCATCATATATGAAATGCATGTGAGGGGCTTTACGAATCATCCGTCTTCCGGAGTTAAGAATCCGGGAACCTTTGCGGGGCTGATGGAGAAGATTCCCTATCTGAAAGATTTGGGGATAACAACGGTAGAGCTGATGCCGATCTTTGAATTTGATGAGACACAGGATGCCCGGGTGGTTGGCGGAAAAAAACTCTGCGACTTCTGGGGATATAATACGGTAAGCTTTTTTGCCCCGAACACCAGCTATACGGCGGCCGATGAATACAACCGGGAGGGGGAAGAACTCAAGACTCTGATCAAAGCGCTGCATGAGAACGGAATGGAGATTATTCTGGATGTCGTATTTAACCATACGGCTGAGGGCAATGAGCATGGCCCTGTGATTTCTTTTAAGGGCTTCGACAACAATATATATTATATGCTGACCCCGGAGGGCTACTATTACAATTTCAGCGGCTGTGGAAATACGCTGAACTGCAATCACCCGATAGTGCAGGAGATGATCGTGGAATGTCTGCGTTACTGGGTGACATCCTACCATGGACGGTTTCCGGTTTGAGTTGGCCAGCATTCTCGGGCGGAATGAGGACGGGGCGCCGATGCTGAATCCTCCGCTCTTAAAGAGACTTGCATTTGATCCGATTCTGGGAGATACGAAGCTGATCGCCGAGGCCTGGGATGCAGGCGGACTCTATCAGGTGGGCAGTTTTCCGGCTTTCAGCCACTGGGCCGAGTGGAACGGAAAATACAGGGATGAGCTGAGGAGCTTTTTAAAAGGTGATTACTGGCTGGCTCCCCAGGCCGTGAAAAGAATTGCCGGATCGCCGGATTTGTACCGCTCGGAGAAGGATTACCAGGGATATAATTCATCGGTTAATTTTATCACCTGCCATGACGGTTTTACCCTTTGTGATCTCTATTCCTATAATCAGAAGCATAATGAGGATAACGGCTGGAACAATACGGACGGGACCGATGACAACAGAAGCTGGAACTGCGGAACGGAGGGCCTTACTGATGATGAGAGAATTATCAGGCTGCGGCTCAAGCTGATGAAGAATGCATGCGCGGTCCTGCTGTGCAGCAGGGGGACCCCGATGCTGCTTTCAGGAGACGAATTCGGTTTCTCTAAGCATGGTAACAACAATACATACTGTCAGGATAACGAATTATCATGGCTGGATTGGGGACTGGTGGAGAAGAACCAGGAATTGTTTCAATTTGTCAGGAAAATGATACATTTCAGAAAAGAACACAAGGTCATCGGACATGAACTGGGAACGGCAAGATGCGGTTTTCCTGCGGTCAGCGTGCATACATTGAGAGCCTGGGATTCTTCCGTTACAAATGAAACGCGAACGGTGGCAGTCATGTTCGCAGGATATGATGAGGAAAGAGAGACAGATGATATTGTATATCTGGCGGTAAATCCATATTGGGAGGAACAGTATATGGAGCTGCCGAAACTTCCGGCTCACAGCCGATGGAGACTGGCGGCGGATACCTCGGATGAGCAGCCGGAACGTTCTTTATCCGGAAATGAGCCGTGCCGGATTGGCGCACGCTCCGTTATGGTTCTGACCGTCGCAGAATGTAAATAAAACGATAAAAAAGCAAAAAGGAAGGCGGGGAGAATTGACACCCGAAGCCTGCTGTGCTATAGTTTCGCATATCGGAATGATAACGAATTTATGACGGTTACAGCAGACAGGAGGAAGAGCGGTATGGGAAAGAAATCAGTCAGAACCGCATTATTTCTTCTTCCGGCCGCCTTCTGTCTGCTTATATTACTTTTCAGGCCCCACAGTCTTAATCAGGTCCGCCCGGTTACCGGCGGAGATAAGGCTGATGGGGTTTTGTGCCTTGGAGACGGAGGACGGCAAGCAGGAAGGAGAAGACCGCAGATTTCTCCCTGCGGCACAGCCTGTCTCTTTTTCGGTAAAGGCCGGATATAAAAACGGTCTGTACATAAAAGAGGAGGAGCCTGACTTGGACAGTCTGCAGCCTCCTGAGGGCGGAGACTGCCCTGTTTTCTTTACAATCCCCTTTTCGGACAGCTTTGCCGGCTTAAAGGGAAGCTTTTGTCTGCATCTTTGTACCGCGCTGCTCCAGATGGGCAGCGCCTGTATCTTGTCTGTATTCTCCATAAAAGAGATGGAAAAAAACGTGTTACCGCCTGAAATTGGATTATGTTCAGCCGAAAGAAAGCCGGGCTGCACCGTTAAATTATATTGCAGGAGGAATACACGTGCAAAATAAGAAAAATCATATATGGATAGCTTGCATCGTTATAGCTGTCTTTGTTTATGCTGCCATTTTCGGATGCGGTGACGATGTAAAGGGAATCAGGGAAATGCGTTTCGGAATTGATATCCGGGGCGGAGTGGAGGCAGTATTCGAACCGGCAGGGGATTACCGGCCTTCGGAAGGGGAACTGGAATCTGCCAGAGATGTGATAGAGGGCAGGCTGGATGCCAAAAATATTCTGGACAGGGAAGTGACGGTTGATAAAAAGGCAGGCCACGTCATTGTCCGTTTTCCCTGGAAATCGGATGAGAAAAATTTCAATCCGGAGGAGGCGATTGCCGAACTGGGAGAGACGGCCCGGCTCACCTTCCGGGATGAAAAAGGAAATGTGCTGGTGGAAGGAAAGGATGTAAGCGGCAGCGAGGCTGTCCGGGATCCGAAAACAGGGGAAAGCGTCGTCAGCCTCTCCTTTGACCACGCCGGGGCCGCGGCATTTGCAGAGGCTACGGGAAGACTGACCGGGCAGAGGATCGGCATTTATATGGATGAAACACTGATATCGGCGCCGGTCGTCAGGCAGGCGATAACGGATGGCACAGCCATGATAAGCGGTATGAATCCCCGGAGGAGGCAAAACAGCTGGCGGAAAAAATACGTGCAGGCGCATTGCCGTTTTCCATGAAAATCACCAACTATAATACAATCAGCCCCACGCTGGGAAACCAGGCCCTTCAGTCCATGGCGGCGGCAGGGCTTTTCTCCCTGCTTCTGATCTGCCTGTTTATGATGACATATTACAGGCTGCCGGGAATTGTAAGCTGCCTGACGCTGCTGTTTCAGATGTCATTGCAGGTGCTGGCAATTTCGATTCCCCAGTATACAATCACACTGCCGGGTATTGCAGGGCTGATTCTCTCGGCCGGAATGGCGGTGGATGCGAATATTATCATCAGCGAGCGGATCAGTGAGGAATTGAGGAATAAGATGACGGTAAAGCAGGCGGTGAGAAGAGGATACAAAAACGCATTTTCTTCTGTCCTGGACGGAAACATAACCACTGCGGCCGTAGCCGCCATCCTTATGTTCTTTGGCTCCGAAACCATGCTGAGCTTCGGTTATACGCTGCTTACGGGAGTTCTTATCAACCTTTTTGCCGGAGTGTGGATGTCCAGGGCAATTCTTAACTCCCTGACAGAGTATCCGGCTTTCTGCAAAGAGCGTATGTTCCGGAAGAAGAGAGAAAAAAAGGTACTGGGATTTTCCAAAAAACGAAAATGGATTCTGTGCTTTACCTGCTGCGTGCTTCTTATGGGAACCTTACTCAGCGCTAAGAATGGAATGAAATTGGATACGCAGTTTACGGGAGGCGTTATTCTCAAATATACCTATGCTCAGGAAGCAGACCCTGAAGCTGTCAAAGCCGGAGTGGAAAATGAACTGGGCCGCCCTGTCAGCGTACAGACATCGGAGGATCCTCTGACCGGTGAAAAAGCTGGTTCTGACTCTGGCTGGCAACCGGGGAATCCTGCCAAAGGAACAAGCTCAGGTAACAGATTTTTTAAACAGCCTGGGCGGAAACTTTGCATTATCCGAGACATTTGCCGTAGAGCCCTATATCGGGGCTAAGGCACTCAAAAATTCGGTGACGGCAGTAGTTCTGTCGGCCCTTTTCATTATTGTCTATATCAGGTTCCGTTTTTCCTCACTGTCGGGGCTGGCAGCCGGGATGTCGGCTATCCTGGCCCTCGTTCACGATATTCTGATAGTTGTCTTCATTTTTGGGATTTTCAGAATACCGGTTAATGATGCATTTGTAGCGGTAACGCTTACAATTATCGGTTACTCCATCAATGACACAATCGTACTCTATGACAGGATACGTGAAAACATGAAAGAGGCGGGAACGAAGACAAGCCTGGCCGGCCTGGTGGACAGGAGCATCACGGAAACGCTGGGGCGTTCCGTCAATACGGCGCTTACGGTTGTCATGAGCATTTTTATCGTATATATCTTTTCGGTTATTTACAGAATTGAATCGATCCAGGTGTTTTCACTGCCTCTGCTTGCCGGCCTGATCAGCGGATGCTATTCCTCCGTATGTATTGCAGGTCCGCTGTGGGCATACTGGGAGGAAAGAAAATTGACGAAGAATGGGAGGGAAAAGTAAAACTGGAATGGAGATTTAACTGAGGTGTGGAGGACGCGTCCGGAACGGACCATGTCCGATGTGGTGAGGGGGATGGCTGAGTCTTCCATCCCCGGTTGGAGGGTGTCGTGAGGGGGAATCCGGCCGGAATGAATTGCTGCGGGGACCGTTTGCACTCTTTGGAGTGCGCAGCAGTGCTAAGCTCGTGAGGGACCTCGCTAAGCACCGGCGGACTCCCATGTCCCCTCCGCAATTGATTCCGCCTACTTCCCCAGGTCAGGTTTCCGCCGGGGACGGAAGACTCAGGCGGAGGTTTTCGTGGCACCGGACATGGTCCGCTCCGGCCGCTGATTGTCTCCAACCTTAAATGGGGAGAGCCTTGTCGCGGCCACTACGTGTTTCCGGCAGGCCGGTATCAAACCTTCCGCAATTCTTTCATAAGGGAGCCTTGAAGGCATATCGTATTTCTCGCACACGGAAGCACTGAGTGGCCTCGACAAGGTCCGCCCCCGCACTTAACGCGTGAGACTATCAGCGGCCGCAGGCCAGTGGACGGGGCCGATACACCCGGCGGAGTCTTTCGTCCCGGCGAAACCCTGGCCTTGGGGCGGAGGGGAAGATAAAGTCTGCGGATGCCGCCTAAATCCATCGCTGATTAGCGAGGTCCCTTACGAGCTTAGCAGCGCGATGCATTTCACAGAGCGGGAGCGTGCTCCGCAGACTTTATCTTCGCCCGCAGCCCCAAACCACAATAATCTTCCCCCGGGACGAAAGACTCATATACACACCTCACCACCCCGTCCGCTGGCCGTACCGGCGGCGTCCTCATCTGCTTAACTAAAACTCCATATGCTTTAGCAGCTGCCCAAATGAACTGTTATGTAAATTATAAAATAAATATAAAACATCCAGAACAAACTTGACAAAGAAGAGAAAAGAAAATATAATAACAACGTAACATGATTTAATAATTATGTAATATTTAGAAAGAAAACCTTAATAAACAGAAAGGTTTTCGTGATAATTTAATTGAATACAGCAAATAACAGTCAAGGGGATTTTGGATGAATATAAATAAAAGCATTAAGTTTTTTGGAATGATGTGTATCTGTGGAATGTTCACCGCAGCAGGAACACAGACGGTTCTTGCCGGACCGGCTGACGGGTTTGAAGCAGAGATGGTGGCCAAAGTGGAAGCAGCCGATATTTCCATCTACGCGGAAGAGAACGAAGGCTCAGAAGTAGTAGCTATGGCTCAGAAGGGCGGAATCTATGATGTGGTGGAAAGCGGTTCCGACGGTTGGGTCAGAGTTACGGCCGGAGATAAAGAAGGTTATCTTAAGACTGACGGAATTATACTGGAGGAAGCCGATGAGGCGGCGGAAGCGGCGCAGCAGGCTCAGGAGACACAGACTTCTAAAAGGCAGGTTGTGGATTATGCACTTCAGTTCGTAGGCGGACGTTACAAATACGGCGGCAGCGATCCGCATACCGGAGTTGACTGCTCGGGCTTCACAAGATACGTAATGCAGAATGGAGCAGGCGTCAGCCTTAACCGGTCTTCCGGTTCCCAGGCAGCACAGGGAGTCAGCATCAGCGCGGCACAGATGCAGCCGGGAGATCTTATTTTCTACGGAAATGGAAAAAGGATTAACCATGTGGCTCTTTACATAGGAAACGGACAGATTGTACATGCGTCTACAGAACGTACCGGAATCAAGATTTCCAATTGGAATTACCGCGCACCTGTCAAAATTGTCAGTGTGCTTGGTTAAAGGATAATATATAAAAAGCGCAGCTGCGGCATAAACACCGCAGCTGTGTTTTTTTTGAAAAAAATTGTAAACAGACAGGGTGCATATTTTAATTAATCATCAGCCATACTATCGTTGTAACAAAAAATCGTTTGGAGGTAACAAATATGTCAAGCAAAAACAGTTACAATGATATGGACAAAAACAGCAGCAAAAACAGTTCTCAGAACAACAGCCAGAACAGCTCAAGGAACAGCTCTCAGAACAACAGCCAGAACAGTTCTCAGAACAGCTCCAGAAACAGCACCAGAACAGTTCTCAGAACAGCTCCAGAAACAGCAGCCAGAACAGCGCCAGAACAGTTCTAAGAACTACAGCCAGAACAATTCCAGCAACTGTGACAGAAACAATTTCTAATTGTAAAAACTGGCAGGCATAAAGCCAAAAGAGGGTATTCCTCTGCGGGGATAAAAGTTTCCCGGGAGAGGAATACCCTTTTTGTTATTGCACCGTGTGAACAGCAATAAAAACAGATGGGAAGGCACAAGTCTGTCCTCAGGGAATATAATACAGTAAAAGGGACAGGAGGTACAATATGTACAAAACAATTCCGATTCAGTATCTTGATCAATGGCTGGAACAGGGATATAATGGCAGGATCATTGATTTGAGAAGTCCCTCCTCTTACTGTCAGGGCCACATAAGCGGTGCGGAAAACTATCCATTTGATGAACTTATGGATGATCCGGATCTGTTAGACGGCAGCTGCCCACTGCTGTTCTACTGTACAAGGGGAAGCGAGAGCATGCTGGTCTGCAATCTGTATTACAGGAAGGGATATCAGGTTGTCAACGTGGCCAATGGTCTCCGCTTTTACCGGGGAAAATACCTGACGGACGATTGACCGGGATTTAAACGGCGTTTTGACGGCAAATGACAGGGAAAAGGACATTGACAGGAGCAATTAGGTAAATTAGAATAGTAATATTAAGGGCAGCTTTCAAAAGGCGGCGTTTCCTGTAGAGATGACGTATGAATGGACCGGACAGTTGCTTTTAAGAAACATTAAAAATACGGATGCAGAAAGAAAGAGGACACAGTTTGGAGCGATATGAACTGATAGCCCCCTGCCATTTTGGGCTGGAGGCTGTTTTAAAGAAGGAAATAACTGATTTGGGATATGAGATTACAGAGGTAGAGAACGGACGCGTCAGCTTTGAGGGTGATGCCGAGGCAATCTGCCGTGCCAATATATTCTTAAGAACAGCCGAGAGGGTTTTATTAAAAATAGGAAGTTTCCAGGCTGTGACTTTCGATGAACTGTTCGAGCGTACCAGGGAAATCCCCTGGGAAAAGTATCTTCCGAAGGATGCCAAATGCTGGGTTAAGAAAGCATCCTCCATCAACAGTAAACTTTTCAGCCCTTCCGATATCCAGAGAATTATGAAAAAGGCCATTGCCCGGCGCATGCAGGCTGAATTTGATCTCGAGCGGATGCCTGAAACGGGCAGTGAATATCCGCTGCGTGTTTTTTTCTATAAAGATCAGGTTACGGTAGCCATCGATACCAGCGGCGATTCCCTTCATAAGAGAGGTTACAGACAGCAGGCGAGCAAGGCCCCGATTACAGAGACACTGGCGGCTGCGCTGATTATGCTGACACCTTGGAAGAAAGACAGAATCCTTGTGGATCCTTTTTGCGGGAGCGGCACATTTCCGATAGAAGCGGCGATGATAGCGGCAGGGATTGCCCCGGCTGAACCGATCTTTTGTCGGAGAACTGGAAAACCTGATACCGAGAAAATGCTGGTATGACGCCATCGACGAAGCCTCGGAGATGGTGGACGATACGGTCACAGTGGATATTCAGGGATATGATATAGACGCAGAAGTGATAAAGGCCGCAAGAGAGAATGCGAAGAGGGCCGGAGTGGACCATATGATACATTTCCAGCAAAGGCCTTTGTCAGATTTGAGTCATCCGAAAAAATACGGATTTATCATCTCTAACCCTCCGTATGGGGAGCGTCTGGAAGACAAGAAGGATCTTCCTGCCCTGTACAGGCAGATTGGAGAGCGGTACAAAGCGCTTGATTCCTGGTCCATGTACCTGATAACCGCTTATGAAGAGGCGGAGAAATATATTGGAAAAAGCGGACAAAAACAGGAAAATTTATAACGGAATGATAAAGACATACTATTATCAGTTTATGGGGCCGAGACCACCAAAAAGAAAAGCAGGGGAGACAGTTGAGGCGTAGACGTTTATATATAGTTTTGCTGGTTCTGCTGTTCGTCTGTATCGCGGCTAAGAACCAGTCTCTTTTCACCCGTGAGCAGGTGAAGAAAGGGAAGGAACCGGGAACCTTTAACGGCGGCTGGTATTCCCTCATATCGAAAGAAGTGAATGACAAGAGGATCAAACTGAAAATTGACGGACGGAAAGTGAAGGCGATAAAGGCCTCCGTTATTATGACAGACGAGGGGGAATTCATGGTTCCGGTCAGCTTTTTACCGGATTATTTTTCATGTGCAGCCAGGATTTATGACAATTCCAGACTGGTTATGGAAAGGAATACCATCTATGCGGAGATGAAAGAAGGAGAGTCCCGGATGACGCTGAACGGTGCGCCGGTAACTCTGAAGACAGGACTTTTAAGAGAGGATAACATCCTGTATGTGCCTCTGGAGGCCGTCGAGAAGGCTCTTTCCTATACAGGCGAGTGGGATGTGGAGGAGAATACGCTAGAGCTTACTTTTGCAGGCAGCGAAGAGAGAAGCATTCCATACGCTTATGATTACCGGGATACGGGCCGTGCGCCAAGAGTTAAGAACCAGGGAAGCTTCGGCACCTGCTGGGCATTTGCTTCAGTCATGGCGTTGGAAAGCAGGCTGCTTCCGGAAGAAGATTTAAGCTTTTCCGAAGATCATATGTCCATCCGGAACAGTTTTCATATGAAACAGAATGACGGCGGCGAATATACGATGTCCATGGCCTATCTTCTTGCATGGCAGGGTCCGGTTTATGAAAAGGACGACGTATACGGCGATGAGTATTCCCCGCCCGGACTTAAGCCGGTCCGGCATGTTCAGGAGATTCAGATTATACCAAGCAAAGATTATGAGGCAATCAAGAGGGTGGTATATCTTTACGGAGGAGTGCAAAGCTCCCTCTATACTTCCATGGTGACAGGCCAGAGTGACTCGCGCTATTATAATAAGGAACAGGGCGCTTACTGCTATATCGGAACAGCCAAACCCAATCACGACATAGTGATTATCGGATGGGATGATAATTACCCGAAAGAAAATTTCAATCTGGACCTGGAAGGTGACGGGGCGTTTATCTGCGCCAACAGCTGGGGAGGCGAATTCGGGGATGAGGGATATTTCTATGTATCCTACTATGATACGAACATTGGAATACATAATATCCTGTATTCCAGGGTTGATAATACCGATAACTATGATAAGATTTATCAGAGTGATTTGTGCGGCTGGGTAGGCCAGCTGGGCTATGGCAAGGAGAATGCTTATTTTGCCAATATCTATACGGCAGGTGAAGGAGAAGAACTGGCGGCAGCCGGTTTTTATGCCACAGGTCAGGATACGGAATATGAAGTATATACGGTAACGGATGTGGAAGGCAGCGCCCAATTCGGCAGGCGGATCCTGGCAGCCTCCGGAACACTGAAAAACGCCGGATTTTATACGATAGATTTTCGCAAACCGGTGGAACTTCCGGACGGTAAAAAATTTGCTGTTATTGTCAGCATCAATACGCCCGGCTCCGTTCATCCGGTGGCAATAGAACATAATTCACCCGATAAAAATCTTCGCGTTGATCTCAGTGACGGCGAAGGATATATCAGTTTTAAAGGCACCTCCTGGGAACGGGTGGAGGAGGAACAGAAATGCAATGTATGTCTCAAAGCATACACGAGAAAAACAGAGGATACGGAAAATGAAGGATAAAGTGATATTTGCAACAGGAAATGCTGGAAAAATGAAGGAAGTACGCCTGATTCTGGCTGATTTGGGAAGTAGATCCTTTCCATGGATGAGGCCGGATTTAAAGGCGATATCGAGGAAAATGGAACGACATTTGCGGAAAATGCGGAGATTAAGGCGCGGGCTGTCTGGGAACAGACGGGGGGAACCGTTCTTGCGGATGACTCAGGTCTTGTCATAGATTATCTGAACGGAGAGCCGGGAGTGTATTCAGCCAGGTATCTGGAGAATGAACCCTACTCCGTAAAGAACCGGGTGCTGATCCGGAGGATGGAAGGCGCGGACGGAGCCAAAAGAAGCGCCCGTTTTGTATGCAATATTGCCGCTGTTCTCCCTGACGGAAAAGTCCTTCACACGCAGGCGGTCATGGAGGGGCTGATAGCCAGGGAACCTGCCGGAGACGGGGGATTCGGCTATGATCCGATCCTGTATCTGCCGGAGTACGGAAAAACTTCCGCTGAACTTACAATTGATGAAAAGAATAAAATCAGCCATCGCGGTAAAGCACTGGAAAGGATGAAAGAAGCGCTGAAAGCGGCTTTGGAGGGAAACGATGAAGATATTAATCGTAAGTGACACACATCGCAGGGACGGTAACCTGCAGACTGTAATTGAAAAGACGGCTCCTTTTGATATGCTGATCCATCTGGGAGATGCGGAAGGGAGCGAGGACAGGATCGAAACATGGTGCCGCGAGCAGAACGAGAACTGCCAGGTTCATATGATTCTGGGGAATAATGACTTTTTTTCCAATCTGGAGAGGGAAAAGGAGATTTCCATTGGAGATTACAGGGCTTTTTTGACTCACGGACACTTTTACAGCGTGTCGGTGGGGACGGAGCGTCTGGCGGATGAGGCGAGGGACCGTAAGGTACAGATTGCCATGTTCGGCCACACCCATAAGCCGTGTCTCGATATACGGAGCGACCTGACAATCCTGAATCCGGGCAGCCTGTCTTTCCCGCGCCAGGACGGAAGAAAGCCCAGCTATATGATTATGGAGCTGGACGGGGAGGGGAAAGCCCACTATACGGTTAATTATCTGTAAGCACATCAAAATGTAGCCGGGCAGCAGAAAAAATTGTATTAATTTCATATAAAATAACTTTTTCGAAGACACAATTTATTGTATAAAACGGTTGACAACTGAATCCGCATAGTATATAATTATCCATGCATTGCAGAACAGAGAACCTCTGCCGTGCATATCCGGGGTGTGGCTCAGCTTGGCTAGAGCGCCTGGTTTGGGACCAGGAGGTCGCAGGTTCGAATCCTGTCACCCCGATTTGACAACTCAATACTGTAATTGCATTACGCGGGTGTAGTTCAATGGTAGAACACTAGCCTTCCAAGCTAGATACGTGGGTTCGATTCCCATCACCCGCTGTTTTTGTTACCCTGATATATTCTGCGCTGCATTTTATGCTACATGATACGTACGGTTTTAGTCTTTTATATGAAAGTTAAGAAAGAAAAAATGAATCATGGATAATTATTTTATCCATTAAGAACAATTAAAACTGGCGGCCGGTTGTTCGGCCGCCGGTTTTTTTGTTGAAGGCAGTGGAATTTTTAGAATTCCACTCTTTTTTTGCAATTAGCCCAGAACCTGTGCGGATTATTGGTGAAAGTTATGGAAAATAGACAAAGCTGTATATTGACAATGGCAAAAGTTTATGATAATATCTAAAAAGAAAACATTTTAAGTAAATGTTTTCCTATAAAAATTAGGAGGTTTTCTACATGAAAAAAGCACTTTCTCTTCTTTTGGCGCTTGCCCTTTCACTTTCCTGTACGGCGTGTTCAGGGGACAGCAAAACGCAGGGCGGCAAGGCAGACAATGGCAGTACAGCCGCAGCTTCGGCCGGCAAAAGCGGCGAAGCGGAAAATGGTACACCGCAGTACAGCGTCACATTCCTCTGTATGACCCTGGGCGATATGTCCTTTGCCGATTCCGGTAAGCGCGGCCTTGATATGCTGGAGGAAAAGTACGGATTTAAAACCAAGGCCGTGGAGGCCGGAACCGATTCATCGAAATATGAGTCTTATGTTATTGATGTTTGTGAGGGCGAGCCTGACTTTGTTCTTTCTACCAGTGAATTTCAGGAGGAAGTGGAGAGAGCGGCAAAAGATTATCCCGACATCCGATTTATCATTTTCGATGTGAGCCGTGATGTGGAAGTGAAATCTGATAATATATTATACATAGCATATGCCCAGAATGAGGGTTCTTATCTGGTAGGCATGATTGCGGCAGCCATGAGCAAGAACGGAGTCATCGGTACGGTGGGCGGCGTTCAGAACCCGGTAATCTGTGACTTTATCACCGGATATGCGGAAGGCGCCAGAGCTTATAACCCTGATATAAAGGTTATTACCTCCTGGGTGGGGAATTGGACGGATTCGGCCAAGATGCTGGAGCTTTGTTCCCAGCAGAACAGTACTTATGGAGCGGATGTATTCTTCCCGGTGGCCGGCGGCGCCAGCCTGGGAGCCTTTGAGGCGGCCCTTAAGACTCCCGGAACGTGGAGCATCGGAGTGGATTCTGATCAGCATGCAATTTTTGAGGCAACCGGAAATGCTTATGCGGATGTAATTGTAACCTCCATGCTCAAGCAGGTGGACAAGAGCTTTGTCAGCGTATTTGAGGATTATCTCGGCGGAGAAGATTACTGGGGGACGGTAAGAGTCCTGGGCGTTAAAGCAGGCGGCGTTGACTATGTCAATGACGAAATGCTGAAAGAGAATGCCCCGGCCGAGGTGATAGCCTAGGTGGAAGAGGCAAAGCAGAAGATTATTGACGGAGAACTGACAGTAAAAGGATATAAAGATTTTGCCAACGAGGAAGAGTATAACGCATATATTAATACGTTTGCTCCGTAAGCGGCAGAGACTGGTTTATCATACATACGGGAAGAGCAGCCGGTCCCGGCTGTTCTTCCTCATGACTGGGGGTACGTAATATATGGAAATGCTCCGAATGGATCACATCACTAAAATTTATCCAAACGGATTTGTAGCCAACAAGGATGTAACCTTTGCGGTTAATGAGGGAGAAATTCACAGTCTGGTCGGTGAGAACGGAGCAGGGAAGACCACACTGATGAAAATACTGTTTGGAATGGAAGACAAGCAGGGCGGAGATATTTTTATCCGTGAACAGAAGGTTAAAATCACAAGTCCGCTTGATGCAATTTCCAAAGGGGTCGGCATGGTTCATCAGCATTTTATGTTGTTAAATTCACTGACCGTGGCAGAGAAAGTTGTACTGGGCATAGAGCCGATGAAAAACGGCCTGTTTGACTTTGAGGAAGCAGTTGTCATGACCCAGAAGATTGCCGATAAATATAATTTTGCTCTGGATGCCCGGACCAGGGTTAAGGATTTAAGCGTTGGGCAGATGCAGAAGGTGGAGATCTTAAAGGCGCTGATAAAAGGGGCCAGAGTACTAATCCTGGACGAGCCTACAGCCGTTCTGACGCCTCAGGAGACGGAGGAATTATTTGAACAGCTTTTGCTGCTGCGGGAGGATGGCCACGCTATCATTTTTATCTCACACAAGCTGGAAGAAGTAATGCGTCTTTGCAGCCGTGTTACGGTGCTGCGCCATGGATACAGCCAGGGGACCTATGATGTGAAGGATCTGACCGAAGCAAAAATTTCCCGGCTGATGGTTGGGAGGGATGTAGTCCTCAAAATGGAGAAGGAAGATCCGAAGAACGGTAAAGTGCTGGTGGATGTTAAAAATCTTGTCGTGGCAGATCAGGGAGGCCGGCGGCTGATTGATGATATGTCTTTTTCCATACGTGAGGGGGAGGTTGTGGGCATTGCCGGTGTGGAGGGCAACGGCCAGAGCGAGCTTTCTGAGGTTCTCAGCGGAATGAAGTCGTATTCTCAGGGGACTGTGGTAATAAACGGAATGAACATTCATGGCAAAAGTGTACGGGAAATCCGGGAAAACGGACTGGCACATATTTCAGAGGACAGGATGGTCTTCGGATGTGCGGGCACCCTCTCTATTAAGGAGAATATTATAGCCGACCGCTTCCGCAAAAAAGAGTTCAGAAACAGTATCTTCCTGAATGAGAAGAAGATTAATCAAGAGGTTGACGGATATATCCGTGAATTCGAGATCGCCTGTGATGATCGGGATCAGCCGGTTCGGATGCTCTCGGGCGGTAATATTCAAAAGGTGGTGGTAGCCAGGGAATTTACCTCCGGCGCCAACGTGATTCTGGCCAATCAGCCCACGCGCGGAATTGATGTGGGAACGGCGGAAATGATTCGGAAAACACTGCGCGCAAAGTCAGGGGAGGAAAACGTGGGAGTGCTTCTTGTATCTGCGGATTTGAATGAGGTGCTGGAGGTCAGCGACCGGCTCTTTGTAATGCGGAAGGGCAAAATAGTAGCGGCCTTTCCCAGAGCCAACCAGGTCAGTGAAGAAGAGCTGGGAGAGTATATGCTGGGACTGAAGGTTATGACGAATGAAGAAATGGCGGGCGTGATATGAAAACTGCGAGAAAAATAGAATCATTTTTTGGAGTATTCCGCGTTATCATTGCGGTTTTGATAGCATATATGATTTCGCTGATCGCACTGACTGTGATCAGTGATGAGCCGGTAATGGCGATCCGGCAGTTTATCGTCGGGCCGTTTTCTACAATCCGGCGGTTCGGGGATATGGTGGCGCTGGCTACACTGTTCACATTTACAGGGCTTTGCATGTGTTTTATGTATGCCGTGAATAAGTTCAATCTGTCGGCAGAGGGGATCGTTATCATTTCCGGCTGTATGACCACTTATCTGGGCATACAGCTCCAGGGAATTCCCAAGGGAATCCTGCTTCCCGTTCTGCTGCTGACCTCCATCCTGATTGGGATGGCGGCAGCTGCTATCCCGGCTGTTTTAAATGCCAGGTTCGACGCCCATGTGGTCGTGGTATCGCTGATGCTGAATTACATATTATTCTACCTGTCTCAATTCATTTTGAAGTATGGTATGAAAGACGTCTCCATGCCGAGCCTCGCTTCTCTCAAATATCCGGAAGAGCTGAAGCTGGCCGTTCTTGTCCAAAACGGAGATTCATGCCGGCCTGATTATTGCGGCAGTCTGCGTGGTTCTGGTTGTGATTGCCATCTATAAAACACCTTTTGGCTATGCAATGCGCACTGTGGGCACAACCCGATTTTGCAAAGTACGACGGAATCAGCGTGACGGGCACGGTCGTGGCGGCGCAGATCATCGGAGGCGCCTTCGCAGGACTGGGCGGGGCCGTGGAAATATTAGGGCGTTATGAACGCTTCCGCTGGCTGGAAATGCCGAACTACGGATTTGACGGCCTGATCGTGGCTGTCATGGCCCCACCGCAACCCGGCGTTAGTCCCAGTTGGCGCGCTGCTGCTGGCATACATCCGGACCGGGGCTGATATCGTAACACGCACCACGGACATTCCGGCGGAATTTGTCTCAATTGTGCAGGGAATTATAATTCTTTTGATTGCAGCCGAGATGTTCCTGTCCGGTTTAAAACGCCGTATGATATTTAAATCGGCCAGGGAATCCCTGGAAAATACGGAAAAACAGCAGGAGGCGGTAAAGGCATGATAATGGCAGGAAAGGAGAATACCGTATTTGTACGGTTTGGTGACAGGTTATGGATGTAGAGTTAATTATAACGTTTTGCTTTTCATTGCTGCGTCTGGCAACTCCCATTGTCTATGCGGCCCTGGCGGCGTCCGTCTGCTATAAGGCCAGTGTGGACAATATGGCCATTGAGAGTATGATGCTGTGGGCAGCCCTGGCGGGAGTTATTGTCAGCGGCGCTTCAAAGAGCGCCGTGGTGGGCTTTGGTGCAATCCTGGCGGGGATTCTGGTTGGATTGATTATCAGCTATGCCTCTTTTACCGGTAAGGCGGATTTGTATCTGACCAACATTGCGATGAACCTGGCGGCTGCGGGAGGCACCGTATTTGTGTTGTTTCTTGCCAGCGGGGACAAGTCCAACTCAGCCGGAAGTATCCAGAGTATGGTGCTGCCGGTGGTGAACCTTCCGTTCATCAAAGACATTCCTGTCCTGGGACGGATTGTATCAGGACATAACATTTTAACATACGGCGCTTTTGCTTTTTAGTGAATTTCTTTATATATAAAACGAGGCTCGGACTCCGTCTTCGTTCTGTCGGGGAGAATCCTCAGGCCGCGGAGTCGGTGGGGAGCTCCGCTACGAAAATACGATATATTGCTTTTATGATTTCCGGCGCTCTGGCCGGTGTCGGAGGGCATATATGTCTATGGGCTATATGTCTGCTTTTGTCCGGAACATGGTGGCCGGGCGTGGTTTTATCGGTTTGTCTGCCAGCAATATTTGGCTGGATCGCCTCTGGGTGTTGGTTTCTTCGTTCATTTCGGCAGTGCCGACGTATGCCAACATTCTTCAGATGACATCGGCCCCGGCAGATTTAGTTCTTATGCTGCCATATGCGATTACAATCCTGGGCCTGGTGGTTATATCGATCGTGCGCAGGCGGCGTGAGAAAAAAATACAAAAAGCGGCGATCCGCTGAATATTAGGAGAGATAGATTAATGAAGAAGCATTCTGTAATTATTGACTGTGACACCGGAACTGATGACGCTGTTGCAATTATTGCCGCACTCGGCAGTGAAGAACTGGATATCAGGGCGATTACCACTGTCTGCGGTAATGTGGATCTGGCGTACACCGCGGCAAATACTTTGAATCTGGTGCGCATGCTGGGGTTTGATACTCCGGTTGCCAGGGGGGCTGAGAGGCCGCTGCTGCGGGACATTACTCAGCTTAGAGCGTCGGACAAGGAGGCTCCGGGAGGTTTTGGAACCCACGGTCAGACCGGCATGGGGAATGTGCGGCTGATGGAAAGCAGCGATTCTTTTTATGAAAAGAATGCGGTAGAAACCATTTATGAGCAGGCAGTACAATGCAAAGGGGAACTGGAGATTATCGCTCTCGGGCCTCAGACGAACCTGGCCCTGGCGCTCAATGTCTATCCGGAGCTGAAGCGGATGATTAAATGCATTTATTTTATGGGCGGAGCCGTGGAAGGCGGAAATTCCAGCGCGGTGGCCGAATTTAATATATTTTTTGATCCGGAGGCGGCCAAAATGGTCTTTGGCTCCGGTATCCCCTGGTTATGGTGGGACTGGATGTGACACTCCGGGCAGTTCTTTCTGATTCCGACTGTAATGGGATACGCGGGATCGGCACAACGGCTTCCGATATAGCGGCAGACCTGCTGGACTTTATGCGTATGCGACGGGATGTATATAAAGGTGAGGACGTGGTCATGCATGATGCTTTGGCCGTGATGGCCATTTGCAGGCCGGAGTATCTTCGGACACATGATTACTATGTGGATGTGGAGTGTGCAGGGACATACACATACGGACACACTTATGTGCAGAAATCCACCCGCTTCAGTAATAATATGCCGAATTGCCGTGTGGCGCTGGATGTGGACTCCGGAGCGTTTGCAGCCTGGATGAAAAACTGTATCAGGCAGTGTGCGGCATCCGGGACCATGGATAAGAAGGTTCTGGAAGCGTAGAAGGGAGAGTTGATTTGCGTATTTTAAATTACGGTTCGCTGAATCTGGACTATACCTACCATGTGCAGCACATTGTAGCTCCCGGTGAAACTGTAGCTTCGTCCGGTCTGGAAGTTTTCTGCGGGGGGAAGGGGCTGAACCAGTCCATTGCGCTTGCAAAGGCCGGAGCCAGTGTGTTCCATGGAGGGATGACAGGGGAAGACGGCGATCCTTTGCTGGAGGCTTGCCGCCGAAGCGGTGTGGACTCCCGTTTTATCCGGAGGATAGAGGGCCGCAGCGGAAGTGCGGTTATCCAGGTGGAGCGGGGAGGGCAGAACAGTATTGTTTTGTACGGCGGAGCGAATCAGGCCAACAAACCGGAATTTGAAATCCCCGAAATCATAGGCGTTTGCCGCTGATTATAGGGCGTTAATGAAGTCCTCTGAAACCGCCCCAAACAAAGGATTTTTCGCAATCTGCTCACCGAAGGTTTCTATTAAATGTTACACCGTTTTAGTGTCGCCCGCGCCGCTCATAAGGGCAAAAGCAAGGGCAAGAAAAACCCATAACAGGATATAACAAGGTGTGGCAATCGGGAGCCTGTGACATATGTGCGAATACATCAACGGAACTATTATACAGGAGGATTTCACAATGGAAAAGACCATTTATAGAAAGCAACGGTTTATGGTACGAACTGCAAGGCGATTACTACATTCCATGCTTGACAGTACCAGCCGAAGAAGAAAAACCTATTGGCATTTGGGGGCAGCGGCATCTGCGGTACATAAAGCAGGAGCGAAAAGCTCTTTACACGGAACTGCTGACCAGCGGCAGGCTGAATACATACCTTGCCGACATCAACGAACAGGCAACGGAACAAATGCTCCTGCTGACAGAGCAAATGGCCGAACGTGAGGGGGTCACCGAACAGCTCAAAGCGCAGGATCAAATGCAGTGGGTACAGCGGATGAATAACATCCGTGACAGGGCAACAGAGATCGTTAATCATGATCTGATCTACATATAAGGTAAAGGTATCGGGCGGCGGGGAGCAATCCCCCTCTTATCTCTTTTGACAAATAATTGTACGGCTTATTCAGAAGTAGATATAGGTAGGAGTATATTCTCCGCCCAAATTTGCAATCAGCTTTGCTTTGGAGTGTGGCCAGAAAAAATATGTTGCTTTGTTGTTTGAACAACATACAATCCTTCTAATTATGTTTATAATAAATACAGAAAAATACAAAGGAGGTCTATCACTATGGCAAAGAAGCTTGATTTGAATAAAACTGTCTATGAATTGACACAGGAATACCCTGAGCTGATCGAGATCATGGCAGGGCTCGGTTTTACCGAGATCATTAAAAAGCCCATGCTACACTCCGTCGGCAAGATCATGACGATTCCCAAAGGCGCGAAGATGAAGAATATCTCTATGATGGATGTCGTGACAACCTTGATGGGCAAAGGCTTCGAGCTTGTCGGTGAGATGCCGGATATGTCTTCTGCGCCGCAGGCTGGTGTGGAGAAAATAAATGTGAACAATCCCACCGCAAGCCGCACCGAACAGCTCAAGACCTATCTGAAAAGGCTGGGCGAAGGCGAAAAACTGGAGACTGTACGGGCGGACTTCGTCCGTGAGTTTAGCGACGTCGAGGCATCGGAGATCATGCAGGCAGAGCAGGAACTCATGAAAGAGGGAACGCCGCTTTCTGAAGTGCAGAGGCTCTGCGACGTCCACTCCGCCCTGTTCCATGGCGCGACAACGGAGGAGAAAATAGCCAATGCAGAAAAGGAAGTCGAAGCCTCCCTCCTGCGAAAAAAGGCGCATGAGGAGCTGGCGAAGAGAGACTCCTTCCCCAAAAAGGACTACACGGATAAGAACGCCCGCGCCGCCGAACTGGAGGCAATAGCCGGGCATCCTCTGTACACGCTGACAAAAGAAAACGACGCGCTTACCGATTTGCTTGCCAGATTTAAGGAGGGCAAGGATGAATCGCTTATCCGGCGATTCGTGATCTTTCGATCCATTATGCCAAAAGGGCGATATGCTCCTATCCCTGCTGAAGGTGAAATACGGCGTCCCGGTCCCTCCGATGTGATGTGGACGGTGGACGACGAGATTCGCGACGAGCTTGGGGCGCTTGCAAAAGAAATCGATCACGGCGCAGAATGGAGCGCCAGGCTGGACGCTGTGCTGACCGGGCCGAGGAAATGATCTACAAGGAGCAGAACATCCTGTTCCCGATCTGCGCAGTGAACTTCACGGAGGAGGAATGGTACGGTATCTACCACGACGAGAAGGATTACGACCTGTGCTTCGGCGTGGCGCAGGAACGCTGGGAGACTGCGGAGGAGAGGAAAGTTCCCGCCGTCTTCGATGCGGCGGGAGAGATCGTCATGCCCGGCGGTCACATGACTTTGGAACAGCTGACCGCGCTTTTGAATACGATTCCGCTGGAGATTACGTTTGTGGATGCGGATAATATCAACCGCTTTTCAATGAAGGACCGAAGGTTCAAACGTCCGCATGGCCATTGACGGGAAGTGTTCTCCTGCCATCCGCCGAAGATCGAGCCCATGGTGCGCCAGATCATCGATGATTTCAGGAACAATCGCCGTGACGAGGTGCCTGTCTGGATGGAGAAGGGTGGCCGCACGATGCTGGTGAAATACATGGCGGTGCGTGACAATTCAGGAACGTATCTCGGCACGGTGGAGCTTGTGCAAGACATGGAGTTTGCAAAGGAGCATTTTATTGGCGAAAACAGGTAATACCGGGTAAAACAAAAGGCTTCCCGTCTATATCGGCGGGAAGTCTTTTGTGCTTGATAATCATGACAATTCATTGAGCGTGAATTCGCTCTTGTGATACGAAATCAGACCGTCCTTCTGCATCTTGGACAGCTCATTGGACATGGCGCTGCGGTCTACGGCAAGATAGTCGGCAAGCTGCTGGCGGTCAAAGGGGATGGTGAAGTGCGAGCTTCCGTGTTCCAGCGCCTGCTCCGAAAGATAAGAAAGCAGGCGCTCCCGGAGAGATTTTGACGCGGTATGCATCATACGGGAAGAGAGATTTAAGTTCTTCTGTGCGGAGATCCGAAGCATATTCTGGATGATGCGGGTATGGAACGCGCATCCTCTCGGGCAGGTAGTCAGCATGTTCCGCATACTCAAAAAGAGCACTTCGGTTTCCTCACAGGCAACAACGTCGCAGAGCAGCTCCTTGCCGGGAATTGCCGCATAGTTTTCTGCAAAAATCTGTCCTTTTCCTATATGACCGAAAATATGGCTGTTCCCCCAGTAAAAATTGACGACGATATTCACGCTGCCGGATTCCACAAGCCCAATCTCGCTGATAGAGGATCCCGCTCGGAAAATAATCTCATCCTTTTTGAATTTGCGTTCTTTCGCGCCCAGGCAGCCTAAGCAGTTCCGAAATTTCGTTCTCGCTGATGCCATGAAACAGCGGCGTGTTCGTCAGAAAAAAAGTATTCATAAAAATCGTCCTTCCGTTGTTGCAACAACATACTCGTTGCTATGATTATAGTATAATCATAGCAGAAAATCAAGAACAGGGAGGAAAAACTTATGGAAACCACTTATATAAACAAAAAAACCCTGATCGGCGAAATCGTAAACCGGTACCCGGAAACGGCGGAGGTGCTGCTCGGAATCGGTATGCACTGCCTCGGCTGTCCGGCTTCCCAGGCGGAGAGTCTTGAGGATGCCTGCGCCGTTCATGGCGTTGATCCTGAAAGTGTCATAAAGGCCATCAACGATAAAAGCGCCGATAGCGGAAAGTAAGCGGATTATGAGCGCATTTTTAGGACCAATCCACTTCTGGCTGTATAACAAGATTGGCAAGCAGGAGGAACTCACCAAAGCGATTGCCTCCATGGCTGCCGGGAACGGCTGGATTTCAGATCGTACTGCTTACATCAGAGACCTGCCCGCATTGGAAGACGTCATTGATGAAAGCAATATCCACGGCTGGCTTCAAGATCAGATTCATGATGCGGAAACGCGGTATGCGGATTTGATCCAGACTGTCCTTACCACGCATCCCGAAAGATTGGAGGAAATCAGCAAAGTCGCGTTTCGCTATGGCCGGAGGAACGGAAGGGACGCAGAAAAAGCTACGGACGTTTTCCGCATCTTTGAAGATTTCTTCGTCAACGGTATGCCGTGTGACAGAGTGAATGCTGTCGTAACTGAATCCGATGATGAAGTCTCTTGGCAAATGACGCAGGATATTCACGCACAGTACTGGAACGGAGAGACGAATATCTACTACGAGCTCGAGACTGCGTGATGCGCGGCATGTTGGAGGGCACTCCTTTTGCGCTTGACAGTCGGGACGATGCCCGCTTTACGATCAAAAGAACATGATGATGAAGGAGAAGGTCGGAGAAGTATTCTCCATCGCAATGGACAATCCGGCGATTCCCGGCTGCACGATCTCCAAAGCCGTGCATGACGGAGCAAACGACATCATTTGCTTTTCCTTGGCCAGGAATACGGATATCAGCGCAGAGATTTATCCGTATCACAAACTGATTATTATGGCGGAAGGCGTCATAGAGATTTACGGGGCAGACGGCTTTAGGCGGAACCTCCATACCAGCGACAGCATTATAACCCTAACGGATACACCGATGGGAATACGAACAGCGGAAGGTGCTGTTTATACAGAAGTTTCGATCAGGAGGAGAGATATCATGAACGAGGCAATCAAGGCGGGTGAAGTTTTCAGACTGGCAGAAATTGTCCCCTATCAGGACGGCAAGATCGTCAACATGGATGTCGTGCATAACGACAAGATGAAGTTTGTTATCATGGCCTTTGATGCGGGCACCGAATTGTCCGAACACGCCGCTCCGGGCGAAGCGCTCATCTTCGTGTTGGATGGCGAGGGCGTGATTGGCTACGAAGGAAAAGAACATCCCATCAAAGCCGGTGAGAATTTCCGTTTTGCCAAAGCAGGAATTCACAGCGTCAAGGCAGCCAAGCGGTTTAAGATGGCACTGCTGTTGACCCTAGAATCATAAAAACGAAGAAAGCGAAGATCTGACAAGGGTGTAACCATCGTGCGCATGGAGGTGCCCTGCTGCGGAGGCCTCGAAATGGGGGCAAAAAATGCGCTTCAAGCAAGCGGCAAGTTCATCCTGTGGCAGATTGTGACGATTTCCCGCGACGGAAGAATTCTTGATTAAATGAAAGGAGAAAACGAAATGGACAAGTACCTATGTGAGCCCTGCGGATATATCTACGATCCGGCGATCGGCGATCCGGAAGGTGGAATAGCTCCGGGAACAGCATTTGAAGACATTCCCGATGATTGGGTGTGCCCGATCTGTGGTGTGGGAAAAGATATGTTTGTAAAAGTCGACTAAATGAATTGCCAAAAAGGGAAGGAGAAAAAACAATGGAGAAATGTGAGATGTTTTGTTATCAGTGTCAGGAGACAGCGAGGGGCACCGGATGCACAAAGGTCGGTGTATGTGGAAAGAGACCGGAGCTATCCGGAATGCTGGATCTTCTGGTCTATGTGACCAAAGGGCTCTCCTGTGTCACTACAATGCTGCGCGAGGAAGGAAAAGAGGTTGGCAAAGATGTCAATCATCTTGTGACAGTCAATCTTTTCGCGACGATCACAAACGCCAACTTCGACCGTGATGCCATCATCGCACGCATCAAGGAAACGCTTGCAGTCAAAGAGGAGCTGCGTGCGAAACTTGTCGACCCGACAGGTCTTCCGGAAGCGGCTGTCTGGAACGGAAATGAGAACGAGTTTGACTCGAAGGCAGATTCGGATGAGGTGGGCGTTCTTGCGACGGAGAACGAGGATGTACGTTCCCTGCGCGAAATGATTACATATGGACTGAAAGGTCTTGCTGCTTATTCCAAGCACGCCAATGCCCTGATGCAAGATAATGAAGAGGTGGACGCATTTATCCAGAGCGCACTTGCCAAGCTTCTGGACGACAGCCTCGGCTTGGATGACCTCGTGGCTCTCACACTGGAGACGGGAAAATACGTGGAGTGGACGGCATGGCGCTTCTTGACGGGGCGAATACGGGCGCTTATGGAAATCCGGAAATCACCGAAGTGAATATCGGCGTGAGGAACAACCCCGGCATTCTGGTTTCGGGACATGACCTGAAAGATCTGGAGCAGCTTCTGGAGCAGACCAAAGGTACAGGCGTGGATGTTTATACCCATTCCGAGATGCTTCCTGCGCACTATTATCCGGCCTTCAAGAAGTATGACAACTTCGTAGGCAACTATGGCAACGCATGGTGGAAGCAGAAGGAGGAGTTTGCCACCTTCAATGGCCCGATCCTCATGACCACAAACTGCATCGTGCCGCCTGCGGATTCCTACAAGGAGAGGCTGTGGACAACCGGTGCCGCAGGTTATCCGGGATGCCGCCACATCGAAGGCGAGTACGGAACCGTCAAGGACTTCTCTGCCATCATCGAACAGGCTAAGACTTGTGCACCGCCGCAGGAAATCGAAACCGGAAGCATCATCGGCGGTTTTGCGCACGAGCAGGTATTCGCGCTGGCGGACAAGGTGGTTGATGAAGTGAAGTCCGGAGCGATTCGAAAGTTCGTTGTCATGGGCGGTTGTGACGGCAGGATGAAGAGCCGCGACTACTATACCGATTTTGCCAAAAAGCTGCCGAAGGATGTGGTAATTCTGACCGCAGGCTGCGCAAAGTACAAGTACAACAAGCTGGCCCTGGGCGATATCGGTGGTATCCCTCGCGTACTTGATGCCGGGCAGTGCAATGACTCTTATTCGCTGGCTCTGATTGCCTTGAAATTGAAGGAAGTCTTCGGCCTGGATGACATCAACGACCTGCCGATTGCCTTCAACATTGCGTGGTATGAGCAAAAGGCGGTCATCGTGCTTCTCGCACTTCTTTACCTCGGCGTGAAGAACATTCATCTCGGCCCGACGCTTCCGGGCTTCCTCTCCCAATGTGGCGAAAGTTCTGGTCGAGAACTTCGGCATCGCCGGTATCGGCACTGTGGACGAAGACCTAAAGCTTCTTGTCGGAGAGACAACATAAAAACATACCCTCAGTTTATATCGACGCCCTGCAAGCCTCAAACTTGCAGGGCGTTTCTATGTATGAACCGCAGGAGCCTCCTGCGGTGTATTCTCTGTCTTAGCGTCCTCTGTCATAATCATGGCTGCGGGATCGTGTCTGCTGCCGCCGTGCGTCGTTCCGGCGTTTGGCCTCCGCCTCTATATCCCGGAGCTTCTTTCGGATGCTCTCCTTTTCAGGCGGGTCTGCTGCTGCTGCCCTCCGTGGACTTGCCTCTCCCATGCGGCCAGATCGCGGTTGTACTGCTCCACAAGGGCTGTAGCGGCGTCATACGTCCGTTTGAACGCCTGCACATCGGGATAGCCGTCCTCTTTCAGAATACCGGGCAGCCGGTCCATCCGGCGGTCGATCTCCTGTTGTATACCTTTAATCTTTTCCTGCAGGGCCTTGCGCTCTTTTCCTTTGAACAGTCCAGTCGTTTCAGCGAGCTGCCTTTCCAGCTTTGGAAGCTCTACGTGCATGAGCTGCTTAATCGCCCTGGCTTCGTCCTGTACCTTGCCCATCAGCTTCTGCATGGTGCGGTATTCCGCCATATCAACTGACAGCGTAGGCATGGGCGGGATCTCCGTTTCCCGTATCAAGCCTTGCAGGATGTCCTTTGCCTTTGGATGATGCCTCGGAACAATCCCGGCAGCCAGCCGTGCTTCTGCACAGACCGGGTTGCTTCATCATAGACGTGTCCATTTCTGATCTCTATGATCTTGGATTCTTCGATTCCAGATACCAGCGCCATATCCGCCGTTCTGTTCCAGTCCTGCCGTGCGGCATTGTCCGCCTCAATCTCCGCCGCCTTCGGGTTGTTTTTCCCGATCTTCTTTGTCGGGAGATATACGCTGTTCGGATCAAATACCTTCAAGCGCCGTTCCGGGTCGTGGACGTGCCGATTGATGAGGGCGGTGTAGAACTGCTTTGCCTCATCCAGAAACAGCTCATTCTTGAATACCTCGTCCTTTGCCGTGAACAGGTGCTTTTCGTAGGCCTCGCCTTTCTTGATGACGGTGCACCCTTGCGGATTTGACCGTCCTCGCCGGTGATCTCCTTCTTCGTGCGTACCCGCTTGCCGAGTTCATCATAGAACACGCTGCGGGTGGCGGTTTTGACCTCCGGCGACCGCAGCAGGCGCCGCTCCGAAAAGATCAGATGGATATGATAGTTTTTCTTTGTCTTGTTATGGTGGAGGGCTGAGACGCATTCCACATCATACCGTTGCTTAAACTGCTCCGTGAAATCTTCCAATACCTGCTGAGGATCATACTGCGTATATTCCTCCGGCAGGGCAATGATCAGCTCCCGTGCTTCGATACATTTTCCTTCCGTCCCATAGCGCCGAAATTCTTCCTGACACTCCTTCGCAAGGTCGTTCCAAAAGGTCATATCTTCCCTTGTAGAGAAGGCGGCGTACAGATATTCCTGCCGCTTGGGGTCTGAGATATAGTCTATTCTTCCCTTGACATTTGACAGCTTCGACATCTGGATAAAGCTGTGCCGTGCCATCGTTCACCTCCGTTCTTTCCTTCATTGTGCGCCCTCTTTTTGCAACTGCAAAAGCAGTTGCCGCTGCGGTGCCGATCAAAAGTCGGCAGAGCAGCGATAGAAAAATGCGGCAGCATTTTTCTCTGTATCGAATGTGAGGCAGGAAGCCCGCACAGTCGATACAGGCCCTCCGCAGGAGCGAAATACCAGATTACCGTCCCAGATTTGTGCGAGGGGTGTATTTCGCTCTCAAACGGCGAGGCCTTTTAGCTGCTGCGTCCATCCTCAGCGCACCTCCCGGACATCTGCCTGATTGAGAAGGTTTCTTCCCTGATTGACCGTCAAGAAGTTCTCCAGCGTGTCCCTTCGGATAATTGTCTTTCGCCCCACTTTGAGTACGGGCTTCCCCCAGTCCACCAGCTTCCGCATGGTGTTCCGTCCAATGCCGGTCATTTCGGCGGCTTCCTCAATGGTTAATCCCATTTTGCTGCTTGTCATAATATCGCCTCCTTTCATAAATACTCATTTTGCAACCTTTACTCCGTCATTATACTTATTCTGCCATCGTTTGTCAACCCGTTTTGGCGTTATTCAAAGTTATTTTACAAATAGATATGCAAAACGGGGTTGCAAATTAAAATCATCTGTGGTATAGTAGGCTCGTTAGGAGGTGAAAGCCTTGAAGGAAGAAATCATTCGGCCCAAAACAGGTCGGTGAGCGTATCCGGGAACGCCGGACAGAGCTGAAGCTCTCCATGCCGGAGCTGGGAAAGCGGCTCGGGGTCAATAAGTCCACCATCCAAAGATATGAGGCGGACGGGGTCGATCCGAAGCGCACCATGATCATAGACGGGCTGGCCCACGCTTTGCTCACCACTCCTGAATGGCTGACAGGATTATCTGAAGATAAGGAATACAACAGCTATACTGTCTGTCAGATGGATCTGGAAAAGCATGTAAAGGACTATCTGGAAGCCTTGACAGTCTCCGTAAAGGGAGAGCCGCACCAGCAGCTTTTAACCACCTTCCTCGGACAGCTCGTTGATCTGTACGCCGTCCTCACCAGGTATTGGGCGCTTCCATGACGAAGATCGACGCTGTGGCGGAGGATGAAGGGCTTAAAGAATCTATCGGCAGATACGCCATTAACATCGGCTCCATCACGGAGCAGGTCTATCGGAAGGAAATGGCGGAGCCCATAGAGGACATGAAGCAATATCTGGACGGTATCCTCCACCTTTACGATGAAGGGCGGACAAAGACCAGGCTTCAGGAACAGTTTGGCATGGTTGAGGAAGCACAGAGAAAGTTCAGAGAAGCTGCCGCAGATATAGCGGAGGATGAAGGTACATAAGTACCGTGGCACCTTGAAAAACGAATACGGGAACGAAAAAAGCCGGTCATAAAGACCGGCGGATATGGTTAACAACGAGGAAAATGGACACGGCATTTATGCCAGTGGACATTTGACGACTGTCTCCACGGAGGCGATAGCCGACGTGGTAACACGCACACCATATGTCACAGACCCGATTGCCACGGATACGGAAAGGAGAATCACGATCTATGGCAAAAGGATCTGTCAGAAAGAAAGGCAAAAAGTGGTACTACCGCTTCTACGTGGAAAACGAAAGCGGAAATCTGGTGCAGAAGGAATACGCCGGAACGGAAAGCAAGTCCGAAACGGAAGCCCTGCTCCGCAAGGCGATGGAGGGACTATGAGGCGAAGAAGTTCGTTGCAAAGTCCGAAAACGTCACAGTGGGCAATCTGCTGGATATGTGGGTGGAAGAAGAACTGAAACCCGGCAATCTCGCAAACGGTACGGTATCCCTGTATCAAAGCACCATCGAGAGGATCAAGCAGTATCCCATCGGAGACCGCAAGCTGAAAACGGTCACGCCGGATCACTTGCAAGCGTTCTTCGATCTTCTGGCCTTCGGTGGCGAGAAACCGGATGGCTCAGAAGCAAAACCGCTGGCATCCAACTCGATCCGCCCCTACTCGGCGGTGATGCAGGCAGCATTCCGGTTTGCAGTCTTTCCCAAGCGGCTGATGACCTTCAACCCGATGCAGTACGTGAAGATCAGACACAAGCAGGAAACCTATGAACTGTTCAATGAGAACAGCGAGGACGGGCTGACCGTCCCGACGATCTCCTTTGAGCAGTACAAGGCGCTGACGGACTATCTGAAAAAGAAAGAGAATCCGGCGCTCCTGCCTGTTCAGATCGCCTACTACACGGGGCTTCGGATCGGCGAGGTCTGCGCTCTCACATGGCAGGACATTGACATGAGGGAGCAGACCATCACGGTGCGGCGCAGCATGCGCTACAACGGGACGAGGCACAAGACGGAGGTCAGCACCACCAAACGGGGCAAAATCCGCACGGTGGACTTCTGCGACACGCTGGCAGCGATCCTCAAAGGCAGCCAAGACCGAGCAGCACAAAACCGCTTCAAGTACGGCGAGCTTTACAGCCTGAACTACTACAAGCAGGTACAGGAGAAAGGCCGCAGTTACTACGAGTTGTACAGTCTGCAAAGGTCGGAAGAAGTGCCGGAGGACTACAAGGAGATCGACTTCGTCTGTCTCCGCCCGGATGGATGCTTTGAATCATCCAGCACGGTAAGTATTGCCTGCCGAACAGCCTCAAAGAAGATTCCGGGGCTTGAGGGCTTCCACTTCCATCAGCTTCGCCACACTTTCACAAGTAATCTGCTCTCTAACGGGCAGCCGAAGGATGTACAGGAGCTTTTGGGACACGCTGACGTCAGTACCACCATGAACATCTACGCTCACTCGACAAGGGAAGCAAAACGCTCCTCGGCCCGTCTGCTGGATAAGGTAGTAGGCGGCGACTGATAAAAAGTTTCCCTTGTTTTTCCCCACAAGGGCAAAAACAAGGGAAAATGGAGCTTTTTATGGTAGCAGACCTGAGGGAAATGCAGGAAAATCAAGGATTTTCAGAGAGACGGATAGATAAACCGGAATTTGTGGATGAGGCTCTGGCCTTTTTTGAAGAAGGAGAGTGGCTCCTGCTGCAAAATGAGGTAAATGGGCTGGATTATATGATAGAAAAGGCACATAGCAACGGATTGAAGATTGCCCTGAATCCGTCACCTTTTCAGGAAGACATTCTGAAATGCGGTATAGAAAAGGTGTCCCTTCTCTTTTTGAATGAAGTGGAAGGAGAACAGCTTACAAAAAAGACGGAACCGGAACAGATGATAAAGATTTTGAACAGGGAATACCCTGAAACGGCGGTTGTACTCACTCTGGGAGGAGCCGGGGCGGTTTATGCGGCCGGAGGTGAGGTTTTCCTCTGTCCGGCAAGGAAAGTAGAGGCCCTTGATACAACCGGCGCAGGGATACGTTTACCGGCTATTTTCTTGCGGCCTTGACGGATGGAAAACTCCGCGCCGGTGCCTGGAAGAGGCGGCGGCCGCGGCGGCAATCGCTGTATCACGTTTGGGGGCTTCGGCTTCCATTCCTGAGAGAAGTGAAGTGGAAAAGCTGTTGAACGACAGTCCGGTCCGGTGAAAAGCGGATTTTTACAACGGCCGGTATATTTTATTGCTTCATATCATTTACAGGCAGCGCAAGATAGAACTTCTTGCGCTGCTTGCATATTTTACCGTCTTTTTGTATACTAACAGATAAGAAAACTTGTGAAGAAAATGAGGTGAGTATCTCCATGACGATCAAGGAGTTGGCTAAGCTGGCAGATGTGTCCATCGCCACTGTATCTAAGATTATTAACAATAAGGATGAGAATATCAGTCCTGTTACCAGGAAAGGTGCTTCGTATAGCACAGCAGCATAATTATTCACCCTATGCCAAAGCGATCAGCAAAGCATTTCCTAAAACCCAGCTTGTCGGTGTGGTAGTTCCTGATATTTCAGATCGTCTGTATGCTTCTGTTGTGCAGTATTTAGACGGATATGCGATGGAACAGGGGTATTCCCTGGTAGTTACCAGTACGTTCGGTGACGTAAACAGGGAGGCGCTGAGTATTGACTCTCTCTTGGGAAAGCGTGTGGAATATATCCTTTTTCTGTATGGCAGAATAGAAGCGGCCAGTCAGGACAAGCTGCGGGAGCATAATACTCCGTTTTACTGCGTGCCGTTCGGGCCGGACGAACAGGATGAGGACAAACCTGTTTTAGATTTTCAGTCGGCCGCGGAGGAGGCGGTTTCCTTTTTGTCCGGTCTTGGTTTTGAAAAAATGGCAGCTGTGCTGCGTGAAAAGGACGGTCCGCTCTGCCGCATATTACACAGAAGTATGGAGCGCAATAAGATTGTTTTTGACGAAAGCCTGATATTTGAATTCGGGGAACAGGAACCATCAGAAGTCCTGGAAATTCTGGCCAAGACTGGCGTTAAGGCGGTCGTGGTGCAGGATACGGAGATTGCAAGACTGATTTATAGCTGCGCCTATGCGCGTCATATGAACATCCCCGGCGATTTATCCGTGATATCCTTTGATTTTGGAGGGGAGGGACATACATTCCTGCCGGAGTTGTGCACACTCGTCCTCCCGCATAAGGAGCTTGCAAAGATACTTTGGGATACTGTTTTTCATATGGTTTCTACGCGGCGGGAACAGGGAATAGAGCCTGTCGGTCTGATGTTTAAGGAGGGAAAGAGTACTGCCAGAAGTACGGACCGGCACAAAGTGAAAATCTGCGTGATCGGCGGTGTGAACCTGGATGTGACATTTCTTGTGGATGAAATATTAGGAAGCACTGAGACTATGACGATTCATGAGCGAAGCATTCTTCCGGGAGGAAAGGCGGGAAATCAGGCCATCGGCGTGGCCCGCCTCGATGGCGCGGCAAGCATCATCAGCATTCTGAGCAATGATATGGATGGAAAAAACCTTTATAACAACCTTGCCGCCAATAATGTGGATGTGAGCGGAATCGGTTTCGATAATGCCGCATCAACCGGAATTGCCTATATTTTTGTGACCAAGAGCGCGGAATATCTGATTGGATATTATCAGGGGACAAGCGACAGCATCAGCAGGAAACATGTGGAAGAATGCATGGATATCCTGCTTTCTTCCGAATACTGCCTCCTGCAGAACAGTATTCCTGACGAGACACTGCTGTTTATCACCAGACTGTGCAGAAAGCATGGAATCAGGATAATCCTCAAGCCCTCCGGGTATAAAATGCTGCCTCCGGAGGTTCTTGAAGAGCTGTATATGCTGGTGCCCAACAAGACGGAACTGAACCAGATTATGCCGGGAGAAGGAACCGTCGGCGAGAAAGCGGCAGCCCTCATTGCGGGCGGCGCCCGGTACGTGGTGGTGACACTGGGGGAAGAGGGGTGCTATTTTACTGATGGGAAGGCAGGGAAGGAATATCCGGCCATTGATGTGGAGCCAATCGATACAACCGGGGCCAGCGATGCATTTATCAGTGCGCTGGCAGTTCTGCTTGCGGAAGGAGAGTCTATCGATACGGCAATCGAGTATGCAACAATTGCCGCCGGTATCAGTACAACCCGTCTGGGTGCCCAGTCGTCTCTGCCGGACCGCTATACACTGGAAATGTACCGCAAGAAACTGATTGGACGTATTTCATAATTTATAATCCAATGCGGGTGCGGGTCAAGACGTTATACAAAAATCACCTTTCCGCTTATTATAGAGGTGTCCAAGCCGCTATCAGTGAAAGGAAAGGTGATATATATGGCGAAGAAAGCCATTGTTTTTTAAATTATTTATTTAGTGTGAGTTAATTCCGGCAGCAGACTTAAAATTTCCGCCTCCTGTCTGATGGCTGTTTTTTCCAGGTCTTTTGCCCGGTTCAGCATCTCTCTCCGGTACGGCTCGTCAGTGATGGTCTTCACGTTAATTCTGATATTATAGACGGCTCCCAGAATTGCAGCACGCAGCAATAAGGCTCCGACCAGGGCATCAGGGCCGGCATTCCGATTTCCCTTCTCAATAGCCTCGCGGCATAGAGCCAGCGCTTTGACGGACTTTTCAGCCACCTCGAGCGGAGTTTGAACAGCAGCTTTTAAACCGTTCTGCATGGCGGCATTACGTACGGCGCTTTCCTCCTGTGTCACTTTGGGAAGGGCCAGCGCGGTTTTATATTTGCGGAAGGAATCAATATCATTCTGAATATCATCCAGCAGTGACTCACGTAATACTGCGCATTGCCGGTCCACTTCCTGAAAGCGGTGCTTTACATTCGTATATTTATTATTCGAAATGGTTTTTCTGGAAACCATTGATACAAGAGCGGCTCCATAAGCGCCGGAGAGAGCGGCTGCGCTGCCGCCTCCTGCAACGGGGAGCTCCGCACCGATTCCCCGGGCAAATTCTCCGACGGTCATATCTTTAAAATCCATATGTATTCCTTCTTTCTGTATTGGTCAAGGCAAACGGTTACAGCAGATAGGTCTCAAAAATCTGATCTGCAGAAAAGGGGCCTTCAAACAGGGATTCCAAATTGAGATATTCTCTGGCTATTTCAATCAGCATATCCAGAGACAGCATACCGATCTGACAACTGACGATAGGGATTCCGTGCTTTAATGCCAGCGCCCTGATACATTCAATGACAGTGCAGACAGAGGTTTTTTTATAATTTGTCAAATCCATTGAAACCTGAACCAAATTCCTTCCCTTCATTTCAACACCGATAGCTTTAACATAACGGAACCCTCCGCTGCTGAATCGCACACGTTTTGCAATCTCCTTTGCAATGGACAAATCGGTTGTTCCCAGATTAACATTCAGAGCAATCCATAAAATCCCTGGCTCCGATGGCTGTAACTCCACCTGTCGGGTGAATTGTGTCCGGGCCGTAATCGGGTTTCCATTCAGGACTTTTCAGTTTTTCGGCCATGCCTTCGAATTCGCCCTTGCGTATTTCAGCCAGATTCGTTCTGGCAGGAGTGTTTGCGGACTTTTCGTATAGAAAGAATGGAAGATGATACTTATCGGCTCCGAGGCTATCTTGTGGGCCAGTTCGCTGCAATCCTCTATCGTACAATTACGCAGAGGGGTCAGGGGGATGACATCAACTGCCCCCATGCGCGGATGCTGGCCGTGATGTTTGGTCATATCGATCAATTCAAGGGCAGTGCCAATCGCCTCAAGCATGGCCTCATAAATCGCTTCGGGCTCACCGATCACATTAGCGCCAAACCGGTTATGATCCGGATCTCCCTGCCAGCGCAGAATCTGCACATGTTCTCTGTTGCGGAAGCAATCGAGAATCTTTTGAATTTTTTCCTGATCGCGGCCCTCACTAAAATTCGGCGCTGTTAAGATAATACGTTTCATAATTGTCTCCTTTATTCGGTTACATATTTTTATGTTATGGTTCAGACATTCATTTTATCGGGCTTATGCCAAAAACCGAGAACAAATTGCAATACGAATGCGATTAACATGGCGGCAGCGTAGACTAAGCCTACCTTTAAAGCTCCGTATTGCACAACCCATACAGGTGTCATGGCTGTCAGGATTCCACCGCCTGTCGCCCAGGCCAGCAGAGGAGAACGGGCTGCAAATACTTCCGCAGCGCCGGATTCCATTTTAGAATCGCAGGTTTTTAGCAAGAGAAGTCCGGTGGCGGTTACTCCGGCAAAGGCACCAAACAGCATTATTGAGTGTTCAAACCAGTTCTCACCAAATACGTGGCTTGAAACCCAGGTGCAGCACCAAACAAGCACGACGGCCGCCAGAAGCTGCTCGATTATTAATGGAGTTGCATATTCGACGATAACAGAAACATTAACGGAAGCCACGGCTCCGGCTACAAGAAATTCCAGTGAAATCCCCTGTATGTGGCTCATTGTGGGCTTATCCACAATATCAGCCCATTTTGTGCGGTTTAGCAGAAGCTGAACCAGTAAGCCGGCAAGCATGGCTGCGGTAAACCAGGCCATTGTGAAATGCAACCAGAGCTTTAGGGCTTTGCTAATCAGCCAGCCGAGTAATACGGCGACCGACAGCAGTGCCATATGGAACGCCATATTATCAATGACAGATGGATGGATTACCCGGTTCGTATCAGGTTCACGATCTGAGCGGTCGGTATATATTTCAGTATTCTTATTTTCCAGTCCGGCGGAGGTATTCAGAAAAGAGGTCCATCCCTTGCGTGCGCCGATATTGATTAATACGATGCCCCCCAAAACACCGAATACCAGACCGATAGTAGCGGAAGTGACAGACAGGCTTGCACCGTCCATCCATTTTAACTCTTCAAATACGGCCCATTCCGCCGGCTGTTCCATGGCCGCCGGACCACCCCTGCTCGACAATTGTTCCGAACAGCGGAGATACACCGAATACCGGAGTAAGTATCAGTGCGGTCAGAAGCAATGGAACGGCATACTGTGTAAAAAATGTAAAATAGGAAAAAACCAGGGATTCACTTGCTCTTTTGATAAGCTTTTCACCGCTTTTCTGCCTTTTTCCCATCAGCATCGGGGCATAAATCAAAACAATGAGGCGGCTCGACATTCCCGACCAGACACTCATGATTTCCTTCGGAATTATGCCCAGAAAATAAGGTCCTAGGATTAAGCCGATGACACCTGCAATCAGGGATGCCGGTATGTAGTATTTTTTTAAGAGCGGAATTTTAAGTCTGAGCCAGGATGCGGCTAACAGTAGAATGCCAAGCAATGCCATATAAACAAATAGGGCGTCTAACGAGGAACCGGTGATTTCATTTAATGGGATCATGTTTGTACCTCCTCATAATTTAATGCTGCAGCATATTTATCATACATCATATGAAAATAAAAATCAATATTATGAAAATATAATTTCATATTTGTGGATTATGTTGAATTCTTTTGCGGAAATTTGCATGATAGTTACAAATTCCGCAGCATTATTCACAAGGTGGTGTCTAAAGACGGTTACTGTTCACACGGTTGTGTTCCGCGAGGCGTTTTCGTGCGTATTCTGCACGAAAATCCCGAGTTACACGGCGCGAAACGGCGCTTTTGCCGTTTCTGTGCATCGCGAAGCGTGTTATTGTTTACAGCACGCCGCTTTTTGGCGGGGTGTGAACAGTAACTAAAGACGGACTGTAAAAGTCAAGAGGATTAGCCAGACGGTTGATTTTTGCGCTGGGCTTTGCTATATTTGAACTATCTGTTATAGTAAACCGCGGGCCTGTATCAACCTCGTTTCCGATTTGAGGAGGAACACATTTGGAAAAAATATTATTCAGCTAATAGAACAGAATTACGATTCTTGTTCAAAAACCAATAAAGTACTGTCTGATTTTGTCAAAGCAAATATCCGGGCTATCCCGTTTATGTCTATTAATGAAATGTCAAAGCAATCCGGCGTGAGCTGTCCCAGCATTACACGTTTTGTACGAATGCTCTCCTTTGCTAATTTTTCTGATTTTATTGCCTGTGCCCGTAAAAATGTACAAAAAGATTTGACTCCCTGGGAGCGTATCAGGCGTGCGGCAATAGCTCCCAATGGAGGTTCGCTCAAATCCATGATAGACAGTAATGCCGCATCCCTTCGGAAGATATATAATGAAACATTCGAAGCAAATTTCTATTCCTCCGTACGGACCATCACGAAAGCGCGCTGCGTCTATATCATTGGAGCCCGCTCTTCCTATTCAATTGCCGTTTATCTGGGATCAATTTTAAATAATCTTCAGGATAATGTCATTCTGCTGAAGCAGGGGGATTTCAGCGCCTTTGCAGACGTTACGTCCGAGGACAGCCTGATTGCGATAGGATTTGCGCGTTATACAAGGATAACCTGTGAAACTGCAAAATATTTCTATGATAAAGGATGTACTGTAATTTCTATCACCGACAGTTACACCTCCCCCATCGCACTTTCTTCAGAGAATGTTCTATCGGTTTCAAATGCAAGCGGATACCCGGTTGCGGAGGCAATGTCAATCGCCGTATATCTGACCACGGCTGTGGCTCAGGTGAATCCGCAGAAATCCCTGGAGCGTATGGAAAACATGGAAAAGCTTGGTGACTCGCTTAGAGCCTATATTTGATATAAAATCTTATACGGGAGGTAGTGAGTGTTGATTTTCTTCAGAATTGATAGTCATTATTTTTAATCATAGGGGGCATACGCCGTGTTAACCGGCCGTATGCCCTCCCTTTTATTGGGGGCTGTGACCTGTGCGCGGAGCGTGCAGGTTAACGTACCGAACGGCGGAATAACACGCTCCGCGATGCACAGAAACGGCAAAAAGTGCCGTTTCGCGCCGCATAACTCGGGATTTTCGTGTGAAATACACACGAAAACACCTCGCGGAACATTCCCCTGTGAACAGCAGCGAACTGTTACATGAGTTTGCAGATTTATTAACAGGTGTCTTGTCATATGAAAAATGATGTGCTATACTGTTGCGAGTGCGGTTGGTTCCGCCGGCGTCTGCCTGGAAATGGACGAAAAAAGCAGGAAAGGCCGTTTGAAAAGCGGCAGAATAGAGGATGGTATGACAAAACAGGAAGAGATAAACCAGTTAAAAAAAGAGAAGGATGCAGTGATCCTGGCTCATTACTATGTGGAGCCGGAAGTGCAGGAAATTGCCGATTATGTGGGCGATTCTTTTAACCTGAGCAAGGCCGCAGCCGGTCTTCCCAACAAGACACTTGTGTTTTGCGGCGTTTCATTCATGGGGGAGAGCGGAAAACTTCTCAGCCCGGACAAAACGGTGCTGATGCCTGATGCCGGGGCGGATTGTCCCATGGCCCATATGGTCAAAAGGGAAGAGGTGGAGCAGGCAAGGAGGGAGTACCCGGATTTGGCTGTAGTCTGTTATATCAACTCCACGGCCGAGATCAAATCCTGGGCAGATGTGTGCGTTACTTCAGCCAATGCAGTGCAGATAGTAAAAATCTGCCGAATAAAAATATTTTATTTATCCCGGACAAGAATCTGGGCCGCTTTGTAGCGGAACAGGTACCGGAGAAGAATGTAATGACGGTAAATGGGTTCTGTCCGGTTCATGAACAGATGCGGGCGTCGGAAATCGAAAGCCTCAAATGTGAACACCCGGATGCCAAAGTCCTCGCTCATCCGGAATGTAATGGTGCGCTATTGGAGAAAGCTGATTATACCGGTTCCACAACAGGAATAATAAATTATGCATCATCGAGCGAATCAAAAGAATTTATAATAGCGACAGAGTGCGGAGTCCGCTATGAGCTGGAACAGAAAAACCCGGGTAAGATATTTTATTTTCCGGCTACCGAGCCGATTTGTACCGATATGAAAAAGATTACACTGGATAAGATTATTGAAGTATTAAAAACAGGAGTCAACAGGGCCTAAGTGCCAAAAGACCTTGCCGCCCCTGCAAAAGCCACACTGACACGAATGCTGGAACTGGCCAGATGATAAGGGGCATAATTATGGTGAGAAACCTTTATTACGATGTTGTGATTGCCGGCTGCGGAGTAGCGGGTCTTTATACGGCCCTCAGCCTGCCGGAGGATCAGAAAATACTGATGCTTTCTAAAGAGGGAATTGAAAACTGCGATTCTATGCTGGCCCAGGGCGGCATCTGTGTAATGCGGGATGAAGAGGATTATGAACCCTACTTTGAGGATACGATGAAAGCCGGACATTACGAGAACAGGAAAGAAAGCGTTGAAATTATGATACGTTCCAGCCGCGGAGTGATAGAACATCTCCTGAAACTGGGAGTACGTTTTGACATGAATCCGGACGGCAGCCTGAATTACACTCGGGAGGGAGCGCATTCGAGGCCGAGAATATGTTTCCACAAAGATATTACGGGAAAATAAATCACCACGGTACTGCAAAAGCGGGTCAGGGAACTGCCGAACGTGACGGTTATGGAATTTACGGCTATGACTGATATTCTTGTCTCGGGAGGCGCCTGCACCGGCATGATTGCAAAGACGGAAAAAGGAGAGATTCTTCATATACATACCAGGGATACCGTTATGGCTACGGGAGGGATTGGCGGCCTCTACGAGCATTCAACCAATTTCCCCTGTCTTACAGGAGATGCTCTGGCAATCGCAAAAAAATACGGTGTGGAGCTTGAAAACATGGATTATGTACAGATCCATCCGACCAGCCTTTACAGTGAGAAGCCGGGCAGAAGCTTTCTGATATCGGAATCTGCCAGGGGAGAAGGGGCCGTACTGCTGAATGGAAGAGGAGAGCGTTTTGTAGATGAACTGCTCCCCAGGGATGTAGTCACAAAAGCAATACATGCAGAGATGGAGCGGGAGGGCAGCCGCCATGTATGGCTCTCATTCGAGCCGGTGGGTGAAGCTCAGATTCGGAACCATTTCCCGAATATTTACAGAAGGTGTCTGGAAGAAGGCTACGACATCACAAAAGAACCGATACCGGTTGTCCCGGCCCAGCACTATTTTATGGGGGGGATTCATGTGGACTGTAATTCAAGAACCACGATGGACCACCTTTACGCAGTGGGGAGACCAGCTGTAACGGTGTCCATGGAAAGAACCGCCTGGCCAGCAACAGTCTGCTGGAGAGTCTTGTATTTGCACAAAGGGCCGCAGCCAGTATGGCAGAGGGCCGGAAAGGGAGTATCAAATATGAATCCAATTACCATGCAGCTTGCTGCTGATAAATATATCCGTCTTGCTTTGGAGGAGGATATTAACAGTGAGGATGTAACGACTAATTCCGTGATGCCGGAATACAAAAAAGGGGAAGTGCAGTTAATCTGCAAAGAGGACGGAATTATAGCCGGACTTCCAATTTTTGAGAGAGTGTTTTGCTGCTGGATCCCCGGACCAAGGTAACCTTTGATGTGAAAGATGGAGACAGAGTGGAAAAAGGCCGGCATCTTGCCACCGTGACCGGAGATATCCGGGTTCTTTTGTCGGGGGAAAGAACAGCCCTCAACTATCTCCAGCGTATGAGCGGTATTGCAACCTATACGAATACGGTTGTGAAGCTTTTGGAGGGGACCAGGACAAAACTTCTGGATACCAGAAAGACAACGCCCTGCATGAGGATATTTGAAAAATATGCAGTCAGGGTTGGCGGGGGGAATAATCACAGATATAATCTTTCCGACGGGATTCTGCTGAAAGACAATCATATTGACGCTGCAGGAGGCGTGAAGGAGGCAATAGCGGCTGCAAAGGCAAATGCACCCTTTGTGCGCCGGATTGAAGTGGAAACGGAAAATCTTTCTATGGTCCGGGAGGCTGTGGAAGCGGGAGCCGACATCATTATGCTTGACAACATGACGCCCGGACAGATGGCGGAGGCAGTCAAACTAATCGATGGCCGTGCGGAAACGGAATGTTCGGGTAATATAACGAGGGAAAATATCAGGGCAATTACGGAAACTGGCGTGGATTATGTTTCAAGCGGCGCTCTGACTCATTCTGCCCCAATTCTGGACATCAGCCTGAAACATCTGCGTGCCGTGGAGTGACGGCTCTAATGATGCTGCTTACACGGCAGTATCCTGCAAGGCGTTTTTGTTTACAGCATGCCGCATTTTGCTGCGGGTGAACAGTAACGCTCTAATTGATGTGCCGGCAGAAATGCGGTGCTTGTAGTTGCATGGACGGCGGCAATGTATTAAAATTGGAATAGAAATTTTGAACCTCCGCTGATTACGGCCGTTATGCTGCGGCATGTTGTGGCTATGTGGCGTGAATTGTTACTCACAGCAGTGAATAAAGGCAGAGTATAAACTGGAAAGGACAGGAACGCCGGAATGGGTATGAGATTGAATAATAAGGAAGAGAGCGCGGCCGGAACAGAGAGCGCTCTGACCGGAACGCAGAGACGCAAAAAGATTCTGGCACTGATGAGGCAGACCTCTCATCCCCTGTCCGGCGGAGCGCTGGGAAGAGAGACGGGCGTAAGCCGGCAGGTGGTGGTGCAGGATATCGCCCTCCTTCGCACGGAAGGATATCCGATTGTCGCCACGGCCAGGGATATATTCTGAATGAGGCCAGCCAGGCAGTAAGACTTTTCAAAGTATGCCACAACAATGATGAGACAGAGGATGAATTAAAAACAATTGTGGATTTGGGCGGCTGCGTTCTGGACGTGATGATTAACCACCGTGTATACGGAAAAGTAACGGCTCCTCTGAATATCAAGAACCGCCGTGATATACAAATATTTATGAACGACATTGAATCGGGCAAGTCTGCTCCGTTGATGAATGTGACTTCGGGATATCATTTCCACCGCGTGTCGGAGCAGGAAGAAATTCTTGATGAAATTGAAGAGGCGCTCCGGAAAACATTATTTGACAGAGCTTATGCCGTATGAGGAGATGTAGAAATCTGCCGGCGGGCATGCAGAGGGCGGCTGCATTCTAAGCCCCGCCGGTCTGCGTAATTGATGCGCTGACCGTGCGAAATGGCAGTGGCCAGGTATACGGCAAATGAATGAAAAAATATGGTTTGAATGGAAGAAAATACTTGCGGTGTTACAGGTTATGTGGTATACTATGACCCGTTGATGCGTTTTTCTACAGTTGTTAGCAAAATTCTTCAAATTGTGCTTGACAGTCAGACAGTTTTAGTTTATACTACTTTTGCTGTCAAAACGCAGCAAGATATGCCAGGTTGGCAGAACAGCCGAAAACGGAGAAAGTTAGATTGCCAAATGTTTGGCCAAATCGCAAAGTGAATATGAGTCTGTAGCTCAGCTGGATAGAGCAACGGCCTTCTAAGCCGTGGGTCGGAGGGTTCGAATCCCTTCAGGCTCGTCGAATCTAAATCGACGATTTAGATTCCTATCGTGGGTATAGCGCAGTTGGTTAGCGCGCCAGATTGTGGCTCTGGAGGCCAAGGGTTCGAATCCCTTTATCCACCTTCCCTTTATGGGAGTTTGCTGATGGGCTATCGCCAAGCGGTAAGGCACAGGACTTTGACTCCTGCATTCGTTGGTCCGAATCCAACTAGCCCAGTTAAATACGGGGTATTAGCTCAGTCGGTAGAGCACTTGACTTTTAATCAAGTTGTCCGGGGTTCGAATCCCCGATGCCTCATCAATAAAAGATAGCGGAAAACCTTGTAATATCAAGGCTTTCCGTTTTTTGATCTGCTTTTCGGTATGTCCGGACCTATTTCCTTGTAAAAAGCGGTTCAAAGCCTGGCGGAACGGGCAAAACAAATTCGGGTAACCCTGTGGCATAGGGCGCAATGTCATATTGCTGAAAATATATCACAACGCCGCCTGGGGAAAGATAAAAGCTGTCCGGATTAAAGGTGTTCTGTATGAGCTTTGCATAATCATCGAAATATGTGGCAGGCTCCGTTTTTAGTCTTATGGATACCTGCTGTTCGATCCATCGTTGGATTTTCTCCCTGAACAGACGGTCATGGGGATAGAAATCTCCAAGCTGCACCTTGTTCCCCGTAGTGAAATCCCAGGTGTCGGATTGCCGGACGGTTGAGCCGTGTGCACCGCCCATGTAGGAATACTGCTCGGTATACAGGCTGGTAAGGCATCCCATATTTAAGGTTATATTGTAAGTCATATCAAATTCGTAGCTGTGGAACGGAGGATAATTTGACTGGATATACCTGGCTGATTCGACGGCTTGCGGGTATAATACGGCTTTGCAGTATTCCTCTTTACTCCTTGCAAGTGCGGCGTAATTTTCGCTGACGGCCTCTGCCGCCTTCTCGCTGCAGGTGGAATTAAATGCAGGATACTGTATATTGTATATTAAAACCGGAATATCACGGTAGTACAAAGTTTGTTTCAGGGTATTGTTAGAGACGGTCTGCATGAACGGAACCTGTTGGGAATTTGTATATTATATGAGCGGATACGGATAATATGAATATGGAAAGGGGGAGGCCGGCAGGATTGCTCCCGCCGGCATGAGTATGAAAAAGTTTATGTAAAAGGTTAGTGACCTGTCTGACTATTACTATACAGGAAATATATGTCGAAAGTTTGACCAGAAGATAAAGGATTTATAAAAAGGGTTAAGACTTTCTAACGGAAACAGCGTTAAAATATTTTGTTGACAGAATAGATAGAATATGATAAAGTTTTATATAGGTTAGTTAAAACTAACTATATGCTGAATTGATAGGAAGGGCTGTAAATACCTGTCGTTCAGTTTCGATTGTCGTTAGCTGCAATATTCAGTTAAAGAAGGTTTTATATGGCTTGGACATAGAAAAACCTGTTTTTTTGCCTATGTAGTTAGCTTGAACTAACTTTACGATCCGGGAAACGTTCTAATCCGGAGCATGGTTCCCTGGGAAATGTGTAAATATAAAAGATTTGTCAGGAAAGGAAGAGATAAAAGATGAGCAGATGTTTTGAGAAAATGCTTGTAGAGCAATGTGCCCCTACTCTTTCGGGTATTAAACCGGCGAATTTATTCCGCTATTGTGCGGGTGGTGGAGACGCAGTCCGGAGAGAAATTGCATACTGGGACAAAGAACTGTCGCAGCACGGAATATCAGTGAAAATCATCAAAGAATGTCCTGAATCAGAGTCTGTCCTCGTATATGTATATCGCAAGAGGTGGGTGGAGAAGATTCTGGCGGATCCTGAGACCGTGGCTTTCCTGAAACAGAAGGGCTACATGATGCCGGGGAGCTGCGGGTTCATTTTGCAGCAGTTATCAAACAGGCTGTGTGCGGAAAAGGATTTTCCCCATGAAATCGGCGTTTTTCTGGGATATCCGTTAGAAGATGTGATTGGTTTCATTGAAAACAGAGGCAGAAATTATACCTGCTGCGGATTTTGGAAGACTTACGGAGATCCGAGAGAGGCCAGACACCGTTTTGACAGATACAGAAACTGTATCAGGATGTGTATGAACCGATTTGAGAATGGAATACCGGTTATTCAGCTCCTCGCAGCTGTCTAATAGATGTTAAATCTTATCAAACAAAAATACCAATTATTGAAAGGATGGAAGAGATTATGAGTAAAGTTGCAGTTGTATATTGGAGTGGTACGGGAAATACTGAGGCTATGGCATATTATGTGACGGAAGGCGCTAAAGCAGCCGGGGCTGAGGTAGATGTCTTTACTTCGGCCGAGTTTTCGGCAGACAAGGCCGGGGAGTATCCGGCCATCGCATTTGGCTGCCCTTCCATGGGAGCGGAGCAGCTGGAGGAATCGGAGTTTGAACCGATGTTTGAAGAGGTGAAGACAAAACTTGGCGGAAAACGGATAGGATTGTTCGGTTCTTACGGCTGGGGTGACGGTGAGTGGATGAGAATCTGGGAAGATGACTGCAGCAAGCTTGGCTGCACGATGGCAGCCGGACCGGTACTGGCCAACGGAGCGCCGGACGACACTGCGGCAGAAGAGTGCAGGGCCCTTGGGGGAGCTTTGGCATGATGGAGATGTAGTTAAGCAGGTGAGGACGCCGCCGGTACGGCCAGCGGACGGGGTGGTGGGATGTGTATATGAGTCTTTCGTCCGGGGAAGATTGTCGTGGTATGGGGCGCGGGGAAGATAAAGTCTGCGGAGCACGCTCCCGCTCTGTGAAATGCATCGCGCTGCTAGGCTCGAAAAGACCTCGCCAATCAGCGATGGATTTAGGCGGCATCCGCAGACTTTATCTTCCCCTCCGCCCCAAAGCCAGGTTTTCTCCGGGACGAAAGACTCTGCCGGGTGTATCGGCCCCGTCCACTGGCCTGCGGCCGCTGAATGTCTCACGTGTTAAGTGCGGGGGCGGACCTTGTTGAGGCCACTCAGTGCTTCCGTGTGCGGTAAATACGATATGCCTTCAAGGCGCCCTTATGAAAGAATTGCGGAAGGTTTGATATCAGCCTGCCGGAAACACGTAGTGGTCGCGACAAGGCTCTCCCCATTTAAGGTTGGAGATAATCAGCGCCCGGAACGGACCATGTCCGGTGCCGCGAAAACCTCCGCCTACTTCCCCCTCCACGCCCAACCTCCCACGGGGACGAAAGAGTCAGCCAGCCCCCTCACCACACCGGACATGGTCCGTTCCGGACGCGTCCTCCAAACCTCAGTTAAATTTCCAATTCCTCATAACTTCTCTTCAGAATCTGACAAGACTGCTCCAGCTTTTCACTCTCCTCCTCGCTCAGCGACAGAGGCAGCACTCTCTGGACTCCGTTCTGGTTTATAATGCATGGCACTCCTGTAAAGATGCCGGACTGCCCATATTCCCCACGCAGCATGGCGGAAACAGTGAGAACACTGTGTTCGTTCCCGAGAATAGCTTTGGTGATTCTCGTCAGGGCCATTCCTATGCCATAGTAGGTGGCGTTTTTGGCCTCGATAATTTTATATGCCGCTGTGCGGACCTCCTCGGATATCTGTTCCAGCTCCTGGGCGCAGATGGAACCATGGGATTCTTCGCACAGCTCTGTGATAGATTTTGTGGCAACCATAGCCTGGCTCCAGGGGACGAATTCCGTATCTCCGTGTTCTCCCATGACATAAGCGTGGATATTGCGGGGTCCACCTTCAGATATTCACCTAACAGATACCGAGTCTTGCCGTATCGAGCGCTGTGCCGGTACCCAGGACGCGCCGCGGATTGAAGCCGGATAGTGTACAGGTGATACGTGTCATTATATCAACAGGATTGGTGGCAACCAGGAAGATCCCGTTAAAGCCGGATGATGTCACCGGATCGATAATGGATTTAAAGACTTCCGTATTTCTTTTTAGAAGATTCAGACGGCTTTCACCTGGCTTCTGCGCTACACCGGCGCAAATAACTGCAATATCGGCGTCACTGCAGTCGTCATATCTGCCTGCATAGATTTTCATGTTGGAACCGGAAAGGCAAGTCCATGGTTCAGATCCATGGCTTCTCCGATGGCTCTTTCTTTATTCACGTCAATTAAAACAAGCTCATCGCAGACATTCTGGTTGAGCAGGGCATAAGCATAGCTCATTCCCACCATTCCTGTCCCGATCAGTGCTATTTTACGTTTGTCAATTCTCATAATGCCTCCTTTACCTGGCGAAATTGGATTGTTTGAAGTTATAAATGCCCACAAATGCGGTAATTTATTCTCTGACAAAAGTTAGGAAAAACTAATCACATTATGGAATATTGTATCCCGATTATGGGAAAAATGCAAGTATTAACTGAAATACATGGATAAGCGGATTTGCAGTGAAATGCAAAGTTTTTATGGATTACTGCTTTTCCAATTTCTTAAAATGTGTTATGATATTAGGAAATATTTGCTATGATCAGAAGATATTTGTCTGAAAGCAGTAAAAATCATACGCTACGGCTTTTAAAGACGGCGGAAGTATGATTCTATACGATAGAGAAACAGTAAACGGAGGGAAGTTTATGGAAGAGAATAAGAATGTAATAGCTGAAACGGGAGATAAGGAGGAGGTTGTATCCAAGAACTTTATCGAGCGAGAGATAGATAAAGATCTGGCAGAGGGCGTTTATAGTCATGTCCAAACCAGATTCCCACCGGAACCCAACGGATATCTTCATATTGGACATGCCAAGTCCATTATTTTGAATTCCGGACTGGCAGAAGAGTATAATGGTAAATTCAACCTGCGTTTTGACGATACAAATCCGACAAAAGAGAAGACAGAGTTTGTAGAGTCCATCATTGAGGATGTGAAATGGCTCGGCGCTGACTTTGAGGATAGGCTGTTCTTTGCTTCTGATTATTTCCAGACTATGTATGACTGTGCAGTCCTTCTTATTAAAAAGGGAAAAGCATTCGTATGTGATTTAACGGCTGATGAGATCCGCGAGTACAGAGGCGATTTTAATAACCCCGGCAAGGAGAGCCCATACCGCAGCAGAAGCGTGGAGGAGAACCTGGAGCTGTTCGAAAACATGAAGAACGGACTCTATAAAGACGGAGAGAAGGTCCTGAGGGCAAAGATTGATATGGCATCCCCGAATATTAACATGAGGGATCCGGTAATTTACAGAGTTGCCCATATGAGCCATCACAATACAGGCGATAAATGGTGCATCTATCCGATGTATGATTTTGCTCATCCGATTGAGGATGCAGTAGAGCATATTACTCACTCTATCTGTACTCTGGAATTTGAGGATCACCGTCCTCTTTATGACTGGGTAGTAAGAGAATGTGAATTTGAAAATCCGCCGCGTCAGATCGAATTTGCAAAAATGTATCTGACCAATGTAGTTACCGGCAAACGTTACATCAAAAAGCTGGTTGAAGACGGAGTGGTAGACGGATGGGATGATCCGCGTCTTGTCACAATCGCGCACTGAGGAGAAGAGGGTTTACGCCGCAGTCGCTCCGTAAATTCGTAGAGCTGGCCGGAGTATCCAAGGCTGACAACTCCATTGACAGTGCGATGTTGGAATATTGTCTGCGCGAGGATTTGAAATTATCAAAGGCAAGGGTCATGGCAATCCTGGATCCGATTAAGCTGGTGATCGATAATTATCCGGAGGGACAGATAGAGGAATTGGATGCACCAAACAATCTGGAGAATGAAGCGCTGGGTTCCAGAAAGCTTCCGTTCAGCCGTGAACTTTATATAGAAAGAGAAGATTTCATGGAAGAACCTCCAAAGAAATATTTCCGCCTGTTCCCAGGAAATGAAGTCCGTCTTATGAATGCATACTTCGTAACATGCACCGGTTTTGAGAAGGATGAGAACGGCAATGTGACGGTTGTCCATTGTACCTACGATCCGGAGACAAAGAGCGGTTCGGGATTTAATGCAAGAAAAGTGAAGGGAACGATTCATTGGGTGGCTGTACCGACGGCCTTGAAAGCAGAGTGCCGTCTTTATGAAAATCTGATTGACGAGGAAAAGGGAAAGCTCAACGCCGATGGTTCCTTAAACCTTAATCCAAAGTCACTCACCATACTCAGGGAATGCTATATGGAGCCGGGCCTGAAAGATGCAAAGGCGTTTGACAGCTTCCAGTTTGTGAGAAACGGCTATTTCTGTGTGGACTGCAAAGACAGTGCTCCGGGGGCTCCTGTATTTAACCGGATTGTATCATTGAAGAGTTCGTTTAAAATCGCAAAATAAGAATTAAGTATAGAATCCGGTGAAAATGATTAGCCGGGTAAAATAAAGTTATAATTATAACAAGGTAGAAAGAGAGTGCTAACCACTCTCTTTCTTTAATTGAAGGCGGTGACCTGTGCGCATGGAGGTACCGGTCCGCCCCAGCGCTTAACGTGAGACAAGCAGTGGATTTGTAATAAGAGAAAATTGTGGAGAAAATTACAGAAAAAAGTCGTATTGTTAAGAAAATGAAAAAGAAATTGGCGGGTTTCGGAATAAATGGAACGATAATATGAATTGTGGGAAGAGGGCGTATAATAATGATAATAAACATATAAAATTGTGCTGCAAAAGGTCGAAAAACCTTGATTTTATAAGAGGTTTTCCCTAATTCGTGAGGTGTTTTTTTGTGCATATTTTATGAAAGCCCCGGTTGACATTCAAGGGGGTTACTGTTATAATTTAGCCATAGTGAGCTTGCCGTGATTAAAAGCGTACTGCAAGTTTCACAAAGGGCTGATACCCTTTATATTTTTTGGGCTTTTAAAAATGGAATGCATTCCATAATGCGGAATTTTGTTTGGGGTTATTTTAATAATATAATTTTTCACAAAGGAATGCAAAACGAATAATGAAGGTCTCTTATGAGATCTGCTAAAAAGGAGGTGCAATGCACGTATGTGGACTGAAGCTACAATGCCTTTTGGGCAGTCGGTCATCGTATCCCTGCTGGGAATTTCAGTAGTGTTCATCACGCTGGTTACGTTGGCTCTGGCAATCGTTTTAATATCTAAAATCCTGCGCTCGATTATCAAGGACGGAGCTCAGAAGCCGGCCCCGGCCGCTGCTCCGGTTGTATCGGATGAAGCCGATAAAGAGACGCTGGCGGTACTTATGGCTACGATTGGCATGGATCTTGAATTACCGGCTGATCAGTTTAAGATTGTAAACGTAAAGGAACTCTGATAGTCATCAGGAATGGAAGGAAATCGAAAGGAAGGTTACAGCAGTTATGAAGTATACGGCTACCCTCAATGGAAAACAGTACGATGTGGAACTTGAAAGAATTGGCGAATATGAGCCAATCCCAAGATATGGTGAAGCAGCACCAGCACCGGCAGCTCCGATTACAGCCCCGGCAGCAGCACCTGCTCCAGTAGCAGCAGCACCTGCTCCAGCGCCAGCTCCGGCTGCTCCAGCTCCGGCACCAGCAGCAGGCGGCACAACAGTAGAAGCTCCAATGCCAGGTAAAGTACTTGACGTAAAGTGGCCAGGCCAGGCAGTTAAATTCGGCCAGGTTGTCATCACAATGGAAGCTATGAAGATGGAAACTGAAATCGTTGCACCGGCAGACGGTACGGTTGCACAGATCCTTGTGAAAGCAGGAGATGCTGTGGAGACCGGAACCGCAATGGTTGTTCTGAACTAAAAAGATAGGATTCATGAAAGCAATCGAAAGGATGTAAAAAGATTATGAAATATATTGCTACGATCAATGGCAAAAGATATGAAGTTGAAGTAGAGAGAGTAGAAGGCTACAAATCTCTGGACCGCAACGGTGTGGCTGCTCCTAAGGCACCAGCACTGGCAAGCACGGCACCGGTACAGAGACCGGCCTCCGGCCCCAGTACAGACCAGCCCCGGCAGCCACCAGCCCCGGCAGCAGCACCAGCACCTGTAGCAGCACCGGCTCCGGCAGCAGCAGGCGCCACAACGGTAGAGGCACCAATGCCGGGTAAAGTTCTGGATGTGAAGGTAACAGCAGGACAGGTAGTTAAATACGGCGATGTAGTAGCGATTATGGAAGCTATGAAGATGGAAACAGAAATTGTTGCACCGGCAGACGGCACAGTAAGCCAGATTCTTGTTAAGGCAGGAGATCCTGTAGACACTGGAGCTGCCATGGTTGTCCTTAACTAGGAGGTAGAGTAATGAACTTTTTTGAAATCATGGGGGAAATGCTGGCACAATCCGGTTTTACGGCACTTACCTGGAAAAATCTGGTTATGTTTGCCATTTCCTTTGTCCTTTTATACATGGCGATTAAAAAGCAGTACGAGCCGCTTCTTCTGCTTCCAATCGCTTTTGGCATGTTTCTTGCAAACCTGCCGTTGGCAGATTTAATGAAGGAATCCGAGCCATGGTACACCCAGGGTGTTCTGCGTATCATGTACGGCGGAGTTAAATCCAGCTTATTCCCTTGTCTTATCTTCCTCTGTGTAGGAGCGATGACAGATTTTGGACCTTTGATTGCGAACCCGATAAGCTTACTGCTTGGTGCTGCGGCGCAGTTCGGTATTTATATCGCATTTATGCTGGCTAATGCAACGGGCCTCTTTACGGTAGGCGAAGCAGCTGCCATCGGTATCATCGGAGGAGCTGACGGCCCTACAGCTATCTATATTGCCAACAATCTGGCACCGGATTTGGTAGCGCCAATCGCGGTTGCCGCATATTCCTATATGGCCCTGATTCCAATGATTCAGCCGCCGATTATGAAACTGCTTACCACGAAAAAAGAGAGAGCCATTGTTATGAAACAGCTCCGCAAGGTAAGCAAAGTAGAGAAAGTAGTATTCCCTGTATTCGTAGTACTGTTCTGTTCTCTGCTTCTTCCGTCGGTAGCCCCGCTTCTGGGTATGCTGATGCTTGGTAACCTGTTCCGTGAGTCCGGCGTTGTTGAGCGTCTTTCCGACACGGCACAGAATGCGCTTTGTAACATCGTAACCATCATGCTCGGCACAACAGTAGGTGCTACGGCAAACGGAGATATCTTCCTTCGTGTACAGACAATCGCTATCATCGCCATGGGACTTATGGCATTCTGTTTCAACAGTGGGCGGTGTCCTGTTAGGTGCTTCTCTGTGTGGTAACAGGAGGAAAATCAATCCTCTTATCGGTTCCGCAGGTGTTTCTGCCGTTCCTATGGCACGTGTATCCCAGACTGTTGGTGCTAAGGAAAACCCGACCAACTTCCTTCTGATGCACGCGATGGGTCCGAACGTGGCAGGTGTTATCGGTTCTGCAGTAGCAGCCGGTTACTTCATGCTGATTTTAAATAATTTACGGTAGTCATTGAAAATTTTAATAAAAGGAGGCTTTATTGTGAGTAATAAAGTGTGTACATTACAAGAGGCGGTTGCTAAGTATGTAGAAGACGGCGATTCGATCTCCTTCGGTGGTTTTACAACCAACAAAAAACCGATGGCAGCAGTCCGCGAGATCCTTCGTCAGGGCAAAAAAGATTTTATTGCATGGGCCGGTCCTGCCGGTTCTGACTGGGATATGTTAATTGGTGAGGATCGTGTAAAAGCATATATCAACTGCTATACGGCTGATTCCGGTGTAACCAATGTATCCCGCCGCTTCCGTAAGAAAATCGAAGCAGGCGAGCTGATCTATGAGGATTACTCTCAGGATGCTATCATGTTCATGCTTCATGCCGCTTCCTTAGGACTTCCATTTTTACCAGTGCGCTTTATGATCGGATCCGGACTGGTAGACGAGTGGGGAATCAGCAAGGAAGTTCGTCAGACAATTGACAAACTTTCCGATGACAAGTTCGTATATGTTGAGAACCCATTCAAACCGGGTGAGAAGGTAGTAGCACTTCCTGTTCCTGAGCTGGATACCGCTATCATCCATGTTCAGAAGGCATCTCCGGACGGAACATGTATCCTTCTGGGCGATGAGTTCCATGATATTGATATCGTTGTAGCTGCCAAGAAAGTTATCGTTACATGTGAAGAACTGGTAAGCAACGACGTGATCCGCAGAGATCCTACACTGACAAAGATTCCTTGCTTTGCAGTTGACGCAGTTTGCGAGGTTCCTTACGGTGCATTCCCGACACAGTGCTATGGTTATTATGACTATGACAACGCTTTCCTGAAAGCATATGGTTCAGCCAGCAAGACGGAAGAAGATTTCAAGGCATTCTTAAATGAGTATATTTATGATATCAAAGATAATGCAGAATTTCTTGAGAAGATCGGTATTAACCGTCTCCTTAAATTGAAAGTATCTGATGGATATGGATATTCTACAGATGTGAGCAAGGAGGATTAATCATGGCTGACTACACAAAGTATACAAACAAAGAAATGCAGGCAATTACACTTGCCCAGCAGATCACAAATGACAATATTGCAATCGTAGGTACCGGACTTCCGTTAATCGGTGCATCCGTTGCAAAACGTTTATTCGCACCGAAATGCAACCTGATCGTTGAGAGCGGACTGATGGACTGCTCACCAATCGAGGTTCCGCGTTCCGTAGGTGACCTTCGTTTTATGGCTCATTGCGGATGCCAGTGGCCTAATATCCGTTTTATCGGATTTGAGGCAAATGAGTGGCTGCATGACACAGACAGACTGATCGCTTTCATCGGCGGCGCACAGATCGACCCATACGGAAACGTGAACTCCACCTGTATCGGTGACTATCACGCTCCGAAGACTCGTTTCACAGGCTCCGGCGGTGCAAACGCAATCGCAACCTTCTCTAACACAATCATCATGATTCAGCACGAAAAACGCCGTTTCATGCAGAAGATCGACTACGTTACAAGCCCGGGCTGGATTGACGGACCTGGCGGACGCGAGAGACTCGGCCTTCCGGGCAACCGTGGACCTCAGGCAGTTGTTACCGACCGCGGTATCCTCAAATTTGACGAGAAGACAAAGAGAATGTACCTTGCAGGCTACTATGAGACATCTTCACCGGAAGACGTTATCGAGAATACAGGATTCGATATCGACGTTTCCAGAGCAGTTAAGCTGGATGCACCGGCACCGGAAGTTATCCGCATGATCCGTGAGGAGATCGATCCCGGACAGGCATTTATCCAGGTTCCGAAGGAAGAGCCGGCTAACTAATTTACTGTAAACAAAAAGATCCTACATACGCGCGGCGGCCGAAAACTTCCGCAGCGGTATAACAATAGTTGAGTAATTATAGAATAGGAGAAATGAAGACATGAATATGTATTCAATGCCAGGATATTTCCAGAACATGCCTACAATCGGTAAAGAGCTGGTTAATCCAAATCCGGAAAATGAGCAGGAGATTAAAGCTGTTGAAAGCGACATCCATGAGTCTATTAAAAAAGCTCTTGATGCCGGTATTACTTCTGAAGAGAAGTTAAATGAGCGTGGGCAGTTATCTGCAATGCAGCGTATCAACGCATTAATCGATCCAGGTACATGGTGCCCGTTAAACAGCCTTTTCAATCCTGAGAACAACAAATTCGGCACAACAAACATCGTGAACGGTCTTGGCCGTGTAGATGGAAAATGGGTTTATATTGTAGCTTCCGATAACAAGAAGATGGCCGGCGCATGGGTACCAGGACAGGCAGAGAATCTGATTCGCTGCTCAGACGCTGCTAAGATGATGCATCTTCCGTTAATTTACCTGCTGAACTGCTCCGGTGTAGAATTCCCGAACCAGGACAAGGTATATCCAAACAGACGCGGCGGCGGTACTCCGTTCTTCCGTAACGCAGAGTTAAACCAGTTAGGCATTCCGGTAATCGTAGGCATCTACGGTACAAACCCGGCCGGCGGCGGATACCACAGCATTTCCCCAACGATTCTGATTGCACATCAGGATGCCAACATGGCAGTCGGCGGTGCTGGTATTCTTTCCGGTATGAATCCGAAGGGATACATTGATGATGAAGCAGCAGAGCAGATTATTGCCGCTCAGATCGAAAACAGCAAGCTGAAAGTTCCGGCACCGGGATCTGTTCCGATCCACTATGACGAGACAGGATTCTTCCGTGAGGTTTACGAGAACGACTACGGCGTAATCGAGGGCATCAAGAAGTACATCAGCTACCTTCCGGCATACAACCTCGAGTTCTTCCGTGTTGATACACCAAAGGCTCCGCAGCTTCCGGCTGAGGATCTGTACAGCATCATCCCGATGAACCAGAAACGTCCATACGACATTTACGAAGTAATTGCCCGTCTGTTCGACAACAGTGAGTTCTCCGAATACAAGAAGGGCTATGGTCCGGAGATGGTAACAGGTCTTGCAAAGGTTAACGGTCTCTTAGTAGGCGTTATCGCTAACGTACAGGGTCTGCTGATGAACTATCCGGAGTACAAGCAGAACTCCGTTGGTATCGGCGGAAAGCTGTACCGTCAGGGTCTCATCAAGATGAACGAGTTCGTAACCTTATGTGCTCGTGACCGTATTCCGCTGATCTGGTTACAGGATACAACAGGTATCGATGTAGGCGACGAAGCAGAGAAGGCTGAGCTTCTTGGTTTAGGTCAGTCCCTGATCTACTCCATCGAGAACTCCAAACTGCCGTCCTTAGAGATCACAATCCGTAAGGCAAGTAGCCGCTCACTATGTACTTGGTGGACCGCAGGGTAACAATACAAACGTATACTCCCTTGGTACAGCTGCATGTGAGTACTATGTAATGCCGGGTGAAACCGCTGCAAACGCTATGTACTCCAGAAAACTGGTTAAAGCGAAAAAAGCAGGCGAAGATTTGCAGCCAATCATCGGTAAAATGAACGATATGATTCAGATGTACACAGATAAGTCCCGTCCAAAATACTGTACGGAAAAAGGTATGGTAGATGAGATCGTTGACATGACAGATATCCGTCCGTACATTCAGGCATTTACAGAGGCTGCTTACCAGAATCCGAAGTCTATCTGCCCGATGCACCAGATGCTGACACCAAGAAGCACACGTGAATTCGAGACATTTGGTAAATAATGAATTTGTAACTGTAAAAAAAGTGAATGTATAGTTAAAAAACGCCACGTAATTCAAACAATTGATAGATGATAGTACGATAGTAGATAGTAAAAAAGTCTGAGACTTTTCAGATAAATCGGGCAGAGGCTGCTGGAACCTTTGCTCGATTTATCTGTATGTCCAGGCAGATAAAGGTTTTTTAATAACAGTCTTATCAATAATTTTATAGCGTTTTAAACATTTTCCAGCGACTTTTAGTGGTGGGTGTGGTATAATGTCCACGTAAGCAAAGAGGAGCAAAGCGGAATCGAGCAGCACTGCAAGGACATATCTTTGCTTCAAGTTTTCAACCTACCCAACCATCCCAACACTCAGTTAACGGAGGAGACATTAATAACTATGAGCGGAATTTATACTTTAGGTATCGACGTCGGTTCCACAGCCTCCAAGTGCATCGTTTTAAAAGATGGCAAAGAGATTGTGGCCAAATCACTGATAGATGTAGGCGCAGGTACCAGTGGACCGCGCGCGATTGAAGCCGTGCTCAACGAGGCAGGCATGAAGAAGGAAGACATGGCATATACGCTGGCAACAGGCTACGGCCGTACCTCTTTGATGGATGGCATTGCCGATAAACAGATGAGCGAGCTTTCCTGCCATGCCAAGGGTGCAACTTTTCTGTTTCCAAATGTCCACACTGTCATTGATATCGGCGGCCAGGACGTTAAGGTCCTTCATATTGATAACGGTGCAATGACCAATTTCCAGATGAACGATAAGTGCGCTGCAGGAACGGACGGTTCCTGGATGTTATGGCGCGTGTTCTGGAAGTAAAGGTTGAAGATCTGGGAAGACTCGGCGCCATGTCCCGGAAGAAAGTGGGAATCAGTTCCACTTGTACCGTTTTCGCCGAGAGTGAGGTTATAAGCCAGCTGGCAATGGGAACCGATAAATGTGATATTATCGACGGAATCCATCGCTCGGTGGCTCATCGTGTCACAGGGCTTGCCCACCGTATCGGTGTGGTACCGGATGTCGTTATGACCGGCGGAGTGGCTCAGAATGAAGGCGTTGTAAAGGCGCTTCAGGATGAGCTGGGATGTCCGATCAACACTTCCCCGCTGACACAGTATAATGGCGCGCTTGGCGCCGCCCTGCTTGCATGGCAGGCGGCCAGCCGCCGTCAAAGCAATTCATAGAAAGAATGGAGGATAATTATTATGGCAAAACAAGTTAGTCCTGGCGTTCTCGCACTTCGCAAGGTCGTTGATGACGTCCACAAAGAGGCGCGCGAGGCCAAAGCAAGAGGCGAGTTAGTCGGCTGGTCCTCATCCAAGTTCCCTTGTGAGCTTGCAGCAGCTTTTGATCTGAATGTTATGTATCCGGAGAACCAGGCTGCCGGCATCGCTGCAAACCGTTACGGTGAGATGATGTGCCAGGCCGCTGAGGATCTTGGCTATGACAACGATATCTGCGGATATGCCCGTATCAGTCTGGCTTATGCAGCCGGTGTGCGTGTATCACGCAAATATGATGCTGAAACCGGTGAATACATCATCGATCCTGCTACAGGCAAACCGTTAAAAGACGCAGAAGGCAATGTGGTAATCGACGAAGCAACCGGTAAACCAAAGAAAGATCCAAAGACACAGACTCCTTATCTTGTACTGGACAATCTGCTTGAGATTGAAGCTCTTCCGGGCCCGGAGAAAGAAAGACGTCTGGAGGCAATCTCTCAATCCGTCAGATGCGTATTCCGCAGCCGGACTTCGTTCTCTGCTGTAACAATATCTGCAACTGTATGACCAAATGGTATGAGAATATTGCCCGTATGTGCAACGTACCGCTGATCATGATTGATATTCCGTATAACAATACAGTAGAGGTTCATGACGATAATGTAAAATATGTACGCGCTCAGTTTGATAAGGCAATCAAGCAGTTAGAGGAACTCACAGGCAAGAAGTTCGACGAGAAGAAGTTTGAAAAGCCTGTTCCAATGCTAACCGTACCGCACAGGCATGGTTAAAGGTTTGTGATTATCTTCAGTACAAACCGGCTCCGTACAGTGGTTTCGACCTGTTCAACCATATGGCTGACGTTGTAACCGCACGTGCAAGAGTTGAGGCTGCTGCGGCATTTGAGCTTCTGGCAGACGATCTGGAAGAGACAGTTAAGAAGGGCGAGACAACAACTCCGTTCCCGGAGAAATACCGTGTAATGTTCGAGGGTATTCCGTGCTGGCCGAAGCTGCCTAACCTGTTCAAACCTCTGAAAGAGCATGGCGTCAACGTTACTGCCGTTGTTTATGCACCAGCTTTCGGTTTTGTTTATAACAACATCGATGAGATGGCACGTGCTTACTACAAAGCACCGAACTCTGTATGTATCGAGCAGGGTGTTGACTGGCGTGAAGGTATCTGCCGCGACAATAAGGTAGATGGCGTTCTTGTTCATTATAACAGAAGCTGTAAACCGTGGAGCGGTTATATGGCTGAGATGCAGCGCCGTTTCACTGAAGATCTTGGCGTTCCATGCGCAGGATTCGATGGTGACCAGGCTGACCCGCGTAACTTCAATGCCGCTCAGTACGAGACACGAGTACAGGGTCTTGTAGAGGCTATGGAAGCAAATAAGCAGGCAAAGGAGGCAAAGTAAGGATGAGTATCAACGCATTATTGGATGAATTTAAAGTAAAGGCTGCCACTCCAAAACAGCAGCTTGCTGAATATAAAGCTCAGGGCAAGAAAGTAATCGGTGTTCTGCCGTATTACGCACCGGAAGAGCTTGTTTATGCCGCAGGCATGGTTCCGATGGGAATCTGGGGTTCCAACAACAAGACGATCAGCCGTGCTAAAGAATACTGTGCAACTTTCTACTGCACTATCGCACAGCTTGCTCTGGAGATGCTGTTAGACGGCACAATGGATCAGCTGGACGGAATCATTACTCCAACCATCTGTGATACACTGCGCCCAATGAGCCAGAACTTCCGTGTTGCTATGGGAGATAAGATGGCAGTTATCTTCCTTGCTCAGCCTCAGAACCGTTTTGAAGATTTCGGTCTTCAGTTCAGTGTTGACCAGTATACAAATGTTAAGAAAGAACTGGAAAAAGTTGCCGGTAAAGAGATTACCAACGAGGCGATTCAGGATGCCATCAAAGTATACAATAAGAGCCGTGCGGCCCGCCGTAAAAATTCGTAGAACTGGCAAGCGCACACTGCGATGTCATTACACCAACCAAGCGTTCTGCAGTACTGAAATCCTTCTTCTTTATGGAGAAACCGGAATACATAGAGAAGCTGGAAGAATTGAACGCAGGCTTGAAAACTTCCTGTCTGTGACTGGCAGGGAACCAAGGTTGTTACATCCGGTATTATCTGTGACAATCCAAAGCTTCTTGAAATCTTCGAAGAGAACAACATTGCCATCGCCGCAGACGACGTTGGCCATGAGAGCCGTTCCTTCCGTGTAGACGCTCCGGAGGATGAGGCAGATGCATTAATGGCACTGGCAAAACAGTTTGCCAATATGGACTATGACGTTCTTCTGTACGATCCAAAATCTACAGAGAACCGCCGCGGCGAATTCATTGCCAACATGGTAAAGGAAAGCGGCGCTCAGGGACTGGTATTGTTCATGCAACAGTTCTGTGACCCGGAGGAAATGGAGTATCCATACTTAAAGAAGGCATTAAATAATGCAGGTATTCCGCATATCAAACTGGGTATCGATCAGCAGATGCGTGACTTCGGTCAGGCAAGCACAGCTATCCAGGCATTTGCAGATGTACTCGAGATGCAGAAATAATCGAATAGATAAGCGACAGTTGCTCCCCGGTCTCATTATGTGGCCGGGGAGCTTTGATGTAATGTTTTGTATTTGGCTCTTTGTCAATAGTTGGGGTGGGATTTGTTAAAATCCCGCCCCAATGAAAAGGGCCCTTTTTATGTTTAGTTCCAGGTTTTACTGATTTTGGCATGCCAAATAAGCCTCCGCATTACCGACCTTTTTATCATATGATGTACAGTGAAGTATCCGGGTTCGGAACCGTTTGAAATGCCGGATTCCGTAGCTGCTCCGTTTTAATACCTTTATCTTGTTGTTAAATCCTTCTGTGGGACCATTTGTCAATTCGTATTTAAAGGCATTCAGAATTTCTTTTCGCCAGGCCCTGTAGGTCTTAGCACAGGCCTCAAATTCCTTGATCCCACAGATCTGCGCATTCGCAATCCAGTCATCAAATTCCCTCTGCTGCTGACGATACGCTTCCATCTGGCAGATATCATAGAACCACTCTTTCATGTGGTGTGCCAGACGCAGATCCTCGCTATAGTGAAGCATTAAATCACAGGCCTGTTTGTTCTCATCCTTCAGCTTTTTATAGCGGGTCAGAATGAGTTTCCGGCGCGTTTATAATACTTACGCAGAGAAACCGGCATGGAGCGCTGCCGTTTGCGTACATTTTCAATCGCCCATGTCACCTGCCGGATGAAATGATATTTATCCACGATGATTGTAGCGTTTGGAAAGAAGGTTTGTGCAAGTTCGGTGTAGGGGCGCCACATATCGCAGACGAAGAACTTTACCTTCAGGCGTTCTTTCCTGGGATGTTCCGCCAATAATCAGCCAGATGGCTCTGGGTCCGATCTGGGAGAATGTCGAGGATCCGGCGCTTTTTCGGATCAACCAGAATGCACTGATATTTACCGGTAGAAGCATTGCCTTTGAATTCGTCAATGGAAAGCGCTTGTGGAAGCTGGTCAGGCGGAGGATAGCAAATCGTGTCCAGAAGGCGGCAGACCGTCTGGACGGAAACACCGGTAAGCTTTGCGATCTGTTTTAAGGAAAAGGTCTGCCGGAGCAGGGAGACAATGTAAAATGCCAGCCTGCGGGTCCTGCGGTGGTAGCTGGGGAGGAACGAATAGGGTTCCGTGAACCGTTTGCGGCAGTATGGGCAGAGGTAACGGCGTTTGCGAAGGAGCAGGATTACTTGTTTTCCCAGTAAGGGAATGTCCTTGGACTTCTTGTAAACGGTAATCATGAATCCGTTTTGTTTTAGCCCCACAGCAGGGACAAGTCTGTTCTACCGGTTGGGACTGGATGAAAATTTTAATGAAAGAGTCTGCCTGAACCACTTTTTTAATAGAAACACCTTCCAAGTTAAGGAAAGCCTTGGTATAATTAGGGTACATCTATAAGGGTCACCTCCGTAACATTAAACTTTGGTCAGGATAATGCGTTTAGGAGGCTTCTTATAGATGTATTTTATTAACGAAAGAATGTTGGAAGTGTGCTTTCAGCACACCCCATTCAGTATAGAACCTGTTATTTGCGGTTATGGATAGTTGTATCCTGTCATTTAGTTTGGAGATTTAATGGAGGTCTGGAGGACGCGTCCGGAGCGCACCAGGTCCGGTGTGGTGGGGTTATGTGTCTGAGTCTTCAGTCCCCGGCCCAGGTTGTCGCCGGGGACTGAAGACTCAGGTGAAGGTTTTCACGACACCGGATTTAGCAGTTATTGCATTTTTCTATATCTAAAACATTTGATATATTTCATCATTAAATAACAATACGGACAACACGGTAATACTTCAATTCAATGTACGATCCAATATCAAGCTAATATTACACCAAATCATAAAAATTGAGCGGAATTAAATCCGGTGCTATTCTTCCGGCATTCATTCCGCTTAATCTATTTAGTAAACACTGAGTGGACGTGACAAGGTTCTCCCCCCCTCACTTAACGTGTGAGACAATCAGCGGCCGCAGGCCGGCGGACGGGCCAACCACCTGGCGGAGTCTTTCGTCTCGGCGAAAACTTCATATACCCACCCCACCACCCCCGTCCGCTGGCCGTACCGGCGGCGTCCTCACCTACTTATCTAAATTCATGCATTTTAATTCTTCCTATGCAGAAGCAGCAGCCCTCCTCCATACAGAACACAGAGGATCAGGGCTTTCACAACAATAAACAGAAATTCCGCAGGCAGGGCCGGCCTGAGCGTTTCCAGCGACGGCGCTGCAGCATAGAGGATACCGATGGCGACCAGAAGGCACAGCGTTGGTTTTACAATCATTGTGCCGGCATTCAGTCTCACGGAACCTGGCCTGCCAGAGTATGGATATGGAGCGCAGCAAGTACCAGCTCGCTGAAAAGGAGGCCGGCCAGATAGGCGTGGATGCCGTACATGGGGATACAGAATACAACAACGGCCAGTGTGATCAGCATTGAGATCGCGTTGTGAAGAAAGATGGTGGATGTTTTTCCGAGGCCGTTTAAGATGCTTCCCATCGTGGTTGACAGATACATGAAGGGACAGAGCCATGCCAGGATCGTGATAAAGGTTCCGGCATCTTTATTATGGTAGACGCTGATTCCAAGGCCGTCTCCGAAAAGAGTAAAGATTCCGATGCAGAGGATTCCCATATACAGGCTGTAACGGAGCGCCATGGCAATCGTGCGTTCAATTTTTCTCTCATTGCCGGCTGCCTGTGCTTCTGAGACAGTGGGCAGCAGAACGACCGCAAGGGAATTGGTGATAGCTGACGGAAAAAAGATAAAGGGCAGCGCCATACCGGTCAGCACACCGTATGTACTCAGGGCCTCGGCATTAGACAGGCCGAATTCCAGCAGTTTATTGGGAACGAAAATAGCTTCCAGACTTTGCAGGCAGCCCAGAATCAGCCGGTTGCCCATCAGCGGCAGGGCCATTGCCATTAATGGCGCTGCCAGCGATAGAAAGCTGTAGGCAGGCTGTGATGTGCGGGAGCCTCTTCTGTCGTCTGTTGTGAATGTGTAGTAGAGGAAGCTGAAAATTGCCGATGCGGCTTCACCGATCAGCATGCCCCAGACAGCCAGTGAAACAGAAATCGTTTTTCCATTTGTAGCAGCGACATTGGCGATCAGTAAAACTGCGCCGATGCGAATAAATTGTTCCAGGAGCTGGGACAGAGCCGGCACAGCAGTTTTTTTCATGCCATAGTAATAACCGCAGATACAGGCATGGATGGCGGAAAACGGAATAGACAGCGCCATTATCGGCAGAAGCGGGGCGCACTGCGGTTCCAGCAGAACGTGTTCTGCCAGAAAGGGAGCGGAAAAACGTATCGCAATCATAAGGATTACCGAGATGGTCAGTGATATCGCCAGCCCGGCCCGGAAGGTACTCCGGCCTTTCTTCACATTGGCTGCGGCCAGACGGGAGATGGATGTCTGGATTGGTCCGGCGCAGAGTGCAAAGGCAATTCCGTGGATAGGAAATATCATCTGGTAAATGCCCAGTCCTTCGGCCCCGATGGTCCGGGACAGAAATATGCGATAGAAGAAACCGAGAATCCGGCTCAGGAATCCGGCGGCTGTAAGCAGGAGAGTTCCGGTGATTAGTGGATTTTTTTTCATGAGGACTCCGAAAAGAGACTTATTAATATATATATTTCACAGCCGTGAAATTATTCGGCCGGAGTAATTTCATTGAAGCATAAGATCGTAAGCCGCAGGGAAATATAGTAAAATGCCCTTCTGTACAATAAGGCACTGTTATCACGTTGTTTTCATACTATAATATAGACCCTAAGGTCTTTTTCAGAGGTAAAATATTATTTTTTTATAAATTAGTAATCATTCCTACTTGTATTTTCTGGATTTTACTATATAATAAGAAGCGTAGATGAAGCTTTTACCTTTATTACTACAAATAAGAAGAAAGGCGGATTTTTTATTATGAAACAGATTATTTATCTGGACAATGCAGCTACCACAAAGACGAGGCCGGAGGTTGTAGATGCGATGCTTCCGTATTTTACGGAATTTTACGGAAACCCCTCTTCCGTGTATGATTTTTCGGCAGAACCCAAGAAAGCCATTGCTCATGCGAGGGAGACGATTGCCGGGGCACTGGGAGCGAAGCCGAACGAGATTTATTTTACGAACGGCGGTACCGAGTCTGATAACTGGGCGCTTATTGCGACGGCTGAGGCTTATCAGAACAAGGGAAACCACATCATTACCACTAAAATCGAGCATCATGCCATCCTCCACACCTGTGAATACCTGGAGAATCGCGGCTTTTCCGTGACATATCTGGATGTGGATGAGTATGGTGTTGTGAAATTAGATGAGCTGAAGAAAGCGATACGTCCCGAGACGATCCTGATTTCAGTGATGTTTGCCAATAATGAGATTGGCACAGTTCAGCCGATTAAGGAAATTGGCGAGATTGCGAATAAAAACGGAATTTTGTTCCATACCGATGCGGTACAGGCATTTGGCCACGTTCCGATTAATGTGGATGAGTGCCATATCGATATGTTAAGTTCCAGCGCTCATAAGTTAAATGGCCCCAGAGGCGTAGGTTTCCTGTATATCCGCACCGGGGTTAAGACAAAAGCATTTATCCACGGCGGTGCCCAGGAGAGGAAACGCCGCGGCGGAACGGAGAACACCCCAGGAATTGTCGGTTTTGGCAAAGCGGTTGAGATAGCTATGGCTACGATGAAAGAAAGAACGCAGCAGGAGAAAACCCTCAGGGATCATCTGATAGAACGCGTTATGAAGGAAGTTCCTTTGTACGTCTCAACGGACATCCATCAAAACGCCTCTCAAATAATGCAAACTTTGCATTCCAGTTTATAGAAGGGGAATCTCTCCTGATTATGCTGGATATGGACGGAATCTGCGGTTCCAGCGGCTCCGCCTGTACATCAGGCTCCCTGGATCCCTCCCACGTGCTTTTGGCCATCGGCTTGCCCCATGAGATTGCCCATGGCTCTCTCCGTCTGACCCTGAACGAAGAAATTACGATGGAGCAGATAGACTTTACCGTGGAGAGCATTAAGAAGATTGTGGCGCGGCTGAGAGCTATGTCCCCTTTATACGAGGATTACATGAAAAAACAGGCGTCGGCGCACGCATAACGTGTGCAGCAGGACGCATAATATTTGAGATACGGGCTGAAAGGAGCAAAATACATGTATTCAGAAAAAGTAATGGATCATTTCGAGCATCCGAGAAACGTCGGAGAAATAGAGAACGCAAGTGGCATGGGAACGGTTGGTAACGCGAAATGCGGCGATATTATGAGGATTTATCTTGATATAGACGACAATCAGATTATCCGTGATGTTAAGTTTAAGACCTTTGGCTGCGGCGCCGCAGTGGCGACCAGCAGTATGGCAACCGAGCTTGTAAAAGGCAAATCTGTGCAGGACGCTATGCAGATTACGAATAAAGCCGTGATGGAAGCACTTGACGGATTGCCCCCAGTTAAGGTACACTGTTCTTTGTTAGCAGAAGAGGCAATCCATGCGGCGCTCTGGGATTATTCAGAGAAGCATGGTATCAAAATAGAAGGACTGACTAAGCCAAAGACAGACATCGGTGAGGAAGAAGTCGAAGAAGAGTACTGATACATGGAAAAAAAAAGTTGTAGTCGGCATGTCCGGAGGAGTTGACTCCTCCGTGGCGGCCTGGCTTTGAAGGAACAGGGATATGACGTAATCGGTGTGACGATGCAAATCTGGCAGGATGAAGAGCCGGAGATTCAAGAGGAGAACGGGGGCTGCTGCGGTCTGAGCGCGGTGGACGACGCCAGAAGAGTGGCGGAGAACCTGGGGATTCCATACTACGTCATGAATTTCAAAAGAGAATTTAAAGAAAATGTAATGGACTATTTTGTGCAGGAGTATATTGAGGGAAAGACTCCCAATCCCTGTATTGCCTGCAACCGTTTTGTGAAATGGGAGTCTCTGCTCAAGAGGAGTATGGACATCGGGGCAGATTACATTGCCACCGGCCATTATGCCAGAATCGAGCAGCTTGAGAACGGCCGTTATACCCTGCGCAAATCTGCGACAGCGGCGAAGGACCAGACGTATGCACTGTACAATCTGACCCAGCATCAGCTTTCCCATACGCTTATGCCGGTCGGTGAATACACGAAGGATGAGATTCGCGGGATGGCGGACAAGATTGGACTGAACGTGGCCCATAAGCCGGACAGCCAGGAGATTTGTTTTATCCCGGATCACGATTACGCTAAATTTATTGAGGAAAATACCGATTGCCGTTTACCGGAAGGCAATTTTGTAGATAAAGACGGCCGTGTACTTGGCCGCCATAAGGGCATTACGCACTATACGGTCGGACAGAGGAAGGGACTGAACCTCGCGCTTGGCCGTCCCGTATTCGTGACCGAAATCCGCCCTGATACGAATGAAGTAGTAATAGGAGACAATGAGGACGTTTTTTCCAGAAGACTTACCTGCGGTAAGCTGAACTGGATGGCAGTGGAAGGACTTCCTGACGATGGAATGAAAGTGACTGCCAAAATCCGTTACAGCCATAAGGGCGCACCCTGCATGATCCGAACAATCGGTGAGGATCTGGTGGAGTGCGTATTTGACGATCCACAGAGAGCTGCAACGCCGGGACAGGCCGTAGTATTCTACGATGGAGAATATGTTGTCGGAGGAGGTACTATTTTATGATAAAAGCAGCAGGATGCAGGGGGGCGGCAATACTGTTAAGCTTATTTCTGACGGCAGCTGTACCGTCACAGCGGCGGTAAATACGAGCAGGTACCGCTGCCAGCCCGGGAGGAAACGCAGGTCTCAGAGGCAGAGGACGTTCAGGCGCCGGGTGAGAGCGTGGAAGGCGCACAGGAGGGCGAAGCCGGGGAAAGCAGGATGCTTGTGCTGGAAGATGCCCAGGACGTGCAGGCGGCACAGGAAGCGGACGGCGTCGCGGTGGCAGAGATGAGCTCACTGGAGAGCGGATTGACGACTGCCAACGGTTTTACGGAAGTGGATGAGACTGTTTATATCCTGGAGGATAAGGTCAATCTCCGTAAGGGATGCGGAACGCAGTTTGGCATTGTAACACAGCTTAATACAGGCGACAGCATCAAGAGAACCGGATACAGCGAAGGCTGGAGCAGGGTAGTATACAAGGATAAGGAATGCTATGTCATGTCTGAATTCCTTTCCAAAGAGGATCCGACAGGAGCAGGCGGCGAGAATGTGATGGCGCTGGAAAACCAGCCGGTGCAGGCAGGCGCGGATGGTTCAGCGGCTGCCAACGGACGGGTCGTGGCCATCGACGCAGGCCATCAGGCTAAAGGGAATTCCGAAAAGGAACCAATCGGTCCGCTCATCGACAATGAAGGCCAAGGTGGCGGCCGGCGCGGAGGGAATCAGCACGAAACTGCCGGAATATAAACTGACGCTTTCGGTGTCCCAGAAGCTTAGGCGGATTTTGGAAGAACGCGGATACAAGGTTATTATGATACGAGAGTCGAATGATGTGAACTTAAGCAATGCGGAGAGGGCGGAGATAGCCAACAAGAGCGGCGCTTCCATCTTTAGTGCGGGTTCATGCCAATTCGCTGGACAACAATAGCGTACACGGAACATTGTCCATGTGCCAGACGGCCAAAAATCCCTATAATGGGAATCTCCATGCTAAAAGCTATTCATTGTCAAAAAAGATAACGGATTATGTCTGTGCGGCAACCGGATTCAAGAACAGAGGTGTGCAGGAGACCGACAGCATGAGCGGCATTAACTGGTGCACAATACCGGTGACGATTATAGAGATGGGCTTCATGAGCAACCCGGAAGAAGACCAGAAGATGGCGCAGGATGATTACCAGGAGCTGATTGCGGCGGGAATAGCCAACGGTATTGACGCTTATTTCAACGAATAGCCGGTAAGGCAGGATAAGTTTATCCGCCCTGCTGCCCATACTTTCATAAAATAGAAGAATTAATATAGAAGACGGTTTGCAGGGGCCTGCAAACTGTCTTTTTATGCGGTTTTACATATTATTTACCTGGTTAAACTCGCGTTCCGGCATACAATATGATATACTGCATTTAAGCTACAAAATACGACTATACAATAGGAGGTAATAACGTGACGAATCAAAAGAAAAGAAGATTTCTGTCTCTGCTTCTGACTCTTTTAACGGCCTGCTCCCTTATCGCAGGAACCCCGCTGACAGCGGCAGGATCCCAAATAAGCGCCCGGGGCAGCGGGAATGAACGGGCAATCCGTCGCAGGATAGTAATTCTCTACAAATGATGTGCATTGCGGTATTGATGATAATATCGGTTACGCCGGACTGGCTCTTTACAAGAGGCAGATGAAGATGGAGACGCCCTATGTGACACTGGTGGATGCAGGCGACGCGATCCAGGGAGCGCCTATCGGAACATTGTCGGACGGCGGTTATCTGATTGATATCATGAATAAGGTTGGATATGATTTTGCTGTGCCGGGAAATCATGAATTTGACTACAGGATGCCCAGATTCCTGGAACTGGCAGGAAAGCTGGACTGTGGTTACTACTCCTGCAATTTTACAAGTCTGGCAACGGGAAAGCCGGTATTTGCCCCATATAAGATGTTTTCTTACGGAGACACGCAGGTGGCTTTTGTCGGGATCTGCACACCGGAGAGTTTTATCAAATCATCCCCAGTTTATTTTCAGGATGGGGCCGGAAATTATCTGTACGGATTTTGTGAGGACAATACAGGCGAGGCACTCTACAGCCGGATCCAGGAGACTGTGGACGCGGCCAGAGCGGCAGGTGCGGATTATATTATTGCCGTGGGCCACCTCGGTGAGAACGGGATAACAGAGCGCTGGTCATCCGACCGGGTGGTTGCCGCAACGAGTGGAATTGACGCGCTTAATTGACGGCATTCTCGCAGAAACGGTTCCTGCTAAAATGGTGAAAAATAAAGGGGGCAGGGAGATTCTTATCACTCAGACGGGGACGAAGCTTGAAAATATAGGTAAGATGACAATTAAAACAGACGGAACCATTAAAGCGGAGCTGGTTGCCCAGGTTCCCGGAGATTCACCGCAGGTCGAATATACGGTCAGGAAGGGAGATTCACTGAGCCGGATTGCAAAACGAGAACTTGGCTCATATGACCGCTGGACGGAGCTTTATGCCGCCAACAGACGCCTTATTACAGATCCGGATCTGCTCAGGACGGGAATGAAATTAGTAATACCCGGCAGTGTCCTGATCAATGCAGAGGGGAAGGCGGTCGATTATGCTACGGATGCATATATTAAGGGCATCGAGAAACAGTACCAGGAGACACTGAAGGTGGTTCTCGGGTACTCAGACTATAATCTGACGACTCTGAATCCGGCAACCGGACAACGGGCGATCAGGAACGCCGAGACGAATCTGGGAGATTTGACTGCCGATGCATACCGCATGGTTTTGGGAGCCGATATAGGACTTAGCAACGGAGGCGGAATCAGGGCCGATATCAAGACAGGAAACGTTACATATAATGATACACTTGCCGTATTTCCTTACGGTAACATGGGGTGTGTTGTGGAGGCCACAGGCCGCCAGATCAGGGATGCTCTTGAAATGGCTTCCAGGAATTACCCGGAGGAAAGCGGAGGATTCCTGCAGGTTTCCGGTCTTACATATCGGATCGATCCATCCGTACCATCCGGCGTAAAGGTGGATGATAAGGGGAATTTTATAAAAGTGGACGGCGCTTACCGTGTGGCGGATCTCCTCGTTGATGGAGAACCGCTTGATTTGGACCGAATTTACACGGTCGCATCCCATAACTATATGTTGAAAGAGGGCGGCGACGGTATGGTGATGTTCGGCGGCTGTAACGTCATTCAGGATGATGTAATGGTAGATGTGGACATTCTTTCAGCCTATATTAATAATCAGCTCGGCGGCAGTGTGGGTGCCGATTATGCTGAACCGGCAGGCCAAGGAAGAATCGTAATCCGATAAGAGAAAGGAACTGAATAATACTAAAATAATGGATGACAAATTCAAAAATATTTAGTATAATATCAAAGGTGCAGTTGTTGTACAAACGGCTGCACCTTACAATATGGAGATGTACCCAAGTGGCTGAAGGGTCCGCACTCGAAATGCGGTAGGTCGGGTAACCGGCGCGAGGGTTCAAATCCCTCCATCTCCGTCTAAGGAAAAAGCTGCATTCCCGCCTGTGATTCAAGGCGGGAATGCAGCTTTTTTAAATATACCACAGTGGTTTTAATTGTCTCCCTCCGCCACGATTTCTTCCAATACCCGGATTAAATCGAAAACTGTTTCCAGGCGGACGTTGCGTTCCAGGATACAGTTTTTTAAATCGATAGACAGAGACTCAAATTTGTCCCGGACTGCCGGGGATACATAGGATGCCATATTATCACCTCGATATTAGGGTGGCACTGAGCCGGGATTTTATACGTTTTCTATTTTTTATTATTTTCCAAGCATCTTCTTCAAATCTTCCTCCGGCGTTCCGGTCGGTGAAATCTGGAACTGTTCCACCAGATATCCCAGTACATTCTCCGAGAGGAATGCCGGGAGAGTCGGACCAAGATAAATATTCTTGATTCCGAGATGGAGCAGTGACAGCAGGATGCAGACGGCTTTCTGTTCATACCAGGACAGCACCAGTGTCAGCGGAAGGTCATTTACGCTGCAGCCGAACGCGTCAGCCAGCGAGGAAGCCACACGGATGGCGCTGTAGGCATCGTTGCACTGTCCCATATCCATCAGGCGGGGCAGGCCGGAGACTGTGCCAAGGTCCAGGTCATTGAACCTGTATTTGCCGCAGGCGAGTGTGAGGATGATGCTGTCATCGGGAGCCAGTTTTACAAATTCCGTGTAGTAATTTCTTCCGGGCCGTGCGCCGTCACAGCCTCCAACCAGGAAGAAATGGCTGATGGCTCCGGCTTTCACCGCGTCGACGACTTGATCTGCGACCGAGAGAACGGTACCGTGGCCAAAACCGGTTGTCACTTCTTTTCCGCCGTTGATTCCGGTGAATTCCCTGTCCTCCGGGTAGCCGCCGAGTTCCAGCGCCTTTTCGATAACAGGGGTAAAATCCTTATCTTCGTCAATATGGACGAGGCGGGCCAGGCTACCACTTCTGTCGTGAATACGCGGTCAGAGTAGCTTTCCTTCACCGGCATCAGGCAGTTGGTAGTGAACAGAACGGGAGCCGGGATACCGGCAAATTCTTTCTGCTGGTTCTGCCATGCGGTTCCGAAATTCCCTTTCAAATGCGGATATTTTTTCAGAAGAGGATATGCGTGGGCCGGGAGCATTTCCCCATGGGTATAAATATTGATGCCTTTTCCTTCCGTCTGTTCGAGAAGGAGCTTTAAGTCATATAAATCATGGCCGCTGATGACGATGAACGGGCCTTTTTCCACTGTGAGCGGGACTGTGGTGGGAATCGGGGTGCCGAATGTTTCCGTATTGGCCCGGTCAAGTAATTCCATACAGCGTAAATTGACCTCGCCTGTTTCCAGCACGATGGGAAGCAGTTCCTCCATTCCCCAGTCTTCTCCGATAGAAAACAGCGCTTTTAAGAAAAAGCGGTTTACAGTCTCATCACTGTATCCGAGAACCATGGCGTGGTAGGCATAGGCCGCCATTCCGCGGATCCCGAAAAGAATCAGTGATTTTAAGGAGCGGATGTCCTCGTCCCCGTACCACAGTCCGGCCATGCCGTAATCATTATTTTGGCCGCAGGGGGCGCCGCAGCCCCGGCAGTCCGGCACAATGGCGGCTTTTTCTTCCTGTACCCGGCGTATCATCTCCCTGATGGAATCGCCGTCAAAACTTACATTGGTAACAGTGGTAAAGAGTCCTTCCAGAATAATGCGGCTGGTCCTGCCTGTGACAGGTACGTCCCGGCAGGCACGGGCCAGGCCGATTAGGGCTCCTGTCAGTTCATCCTGAAGTGCGGATACGGAAGAGGTCTTACCGCAGACTCCGGCGTTTCCGGTACATCCGCTGCAGCCGGCAGTCTGCTCACATTGGAAGCAAAACATTTTATTTTTATCATTCATTATTTTTCGTCCTTTTCATATGGGAATACGACAACGAGTAACATCTTAAATTGTTCTTTTGCAAAGACCGCATGCGGCTTTTTGGCAGGCATAACCAGGGTTTCTCCGGCGTTCAGCAGGTGTATCCTGCCGTCTACGGTGAATTGGCCGGTTCCTTCCAGGACGGTAGCCATGGCGTCCCCGTCCGAATCATGGGTGCTGATTTCCTCGTCCTTATCAAAGGCAAAGAGCGTGATGCTTACAGCGCCGTTCTGGGCCAAGGTTTTGCTGACAATCTGGCCTGGCTGGGTGACTACCTGGCCGCTCAGGGCCAGCGCCTCTTCGTGGGCAATGTTTTTAATATACGGATACTTCATAGGGGCCTCCTCTCTAATCCAGAATCTGTCCGTCTGTGGAAATTGTGACAATCTGCCAGGGAATAAATTTCCCGCTGGCTAACAGAGCATTTTTGCATGTTCGATTCCGCCACAGCAGGGAACTTCCATGCGGACAACGGTTAAACTTTTAATATCGTTGTTTTTAATAATTTCCGTCAGTTTCTCAGAGTAGTCCACGGAGTCCAGCTTCGGACAGCCGATCAGGGTGATTTTTCCCTTGATGAATTCGCTGTGGAAATTGGCGTAGGCGTAGGCGGTACAGTCTGCCGCAATAAGAAGTTTGGCGCCGTTAAAATAAGGAGCCTTTACCGGGACAAGTTTAATCTGTACCGGCCATTGGGACAACTGGCTTGTCAAAACGGCAGAGCGCCCTTCCGGTCCTCGTCCGGCGCTGTTTCGGCATTGCTTCTATCGGCCGACGGTTCCGCGTTCGTCGAAGGCCGGGGAATTGCGCGGCTCTGTGAGCCGGGACAGCCGCAGGGAAGAGGAGCTTCTGAATGACCGGCCGTGTGTACCGGACCGGCAGCCCCCATTTCTTTTGCAGTGCAGCTTTTGCTTTGACTGCCGCTTCATCGTAAGCGGCCGCCTCCCTCAAAAGTAATAGCGCCCGTAGGACAGGCGGGGAGGCAGTCACCGAGTCCGTCACAGTAGTCGTCCCGCAAAAGCTTTGCCTTCCGTCTACCATGCCGATGGCGCCTTCATGACAGGCGGCGGCGCAGATACCGCAGCCGTTACATTTCTCCTCATTAATTTTAATAATTCTTCTTATCATCTATTTCTCCTCCCTTTCTTTGCCGTTTAATTCGTGTCCGGTTTGTAACAGTTCAGACAGGTTCGTGCAGTAACAATAATATTTCTCTTGAACTTGTGACTACAGTATATTAAAATTGAGACAATATGTCTGTTGTAATTACAACGAAAAGGAGATAAAAATGAAAAAGTTTCATTTTACCGAGACCAGTCTTTTTTGGGGATTTTCGGAGGAAGAGGCGGAAAGTGTCCTGAAATGCCTTTCCGCCGTTAATAAAACGTATAAGAAGGATGAGTACATCTTCCGCATGGGAGATACCATAACGTCTGTCGGCATGGTGCTTACCGGCTCCGTTCAGGTGATACGGGAAGATTACTGGGGGAACCGGCAGATTATCGCCGTGATGGGAGAAGGACAGCTTTTTGGCGAGAGCTATGCCTGCGCCGGCGGGGAACCCCTTATGGTCAGTGTGATGGCCGAAGAGAATACGGAAGTATTGTTTCTGGAGGTGGGGCGTCTCTTGACGGTCTGTTCCATGGCATGCCGGTTCCATTCCAGGGTGATACAGAACCTGCTGAAGGTCATAGCGGGAAGAAATCTGACTCTGACGACTAAGATTGACCATATGAGCAAAAAAACGATACGGGAAAAAGTGCTGTCTTATCTTTCTTACCAGGCTGAGAAACAGGGAAAGAACCGGTTTGAAATTCCGTTTAACCGTCAGCAGCTTGCAGACTATCTGGCGGTGGATCGCAGCGCGCTGTCCGCAGAACTGTCGAAAATGCAGAAGGAGAAATTGATTTCCTACGACAGGAATCATTTTAATTTACCGTAAAGAACAGAATGCTTACTTTTCACACGGGAATGTCCCGAGTGGAACACAACCGTGTGAACAATAACGAAAAACGGAACCACGCGATTCTTATAATCGTAAGAAAGTTGTAATGCCGTATAAATTGATATTATCGAATATCGATAATATAATGATATTATGAAATATCGATATTCGATAATAATGGATAATAAAAGAGAGAGGAGGCGCTGTTTATGGCGAGAGAGCAGTTCCAGAGCCTGACGGAACAGATGTATTATATTCTGCTGGCACTGCTGGAACCAAGATGCGGCGTCGATATATCGCAGAAGGCCATGGAAATATCCAGGGGGAGAATGCAGATCGGGCCGGGCACCTTATACACGCTGCTGGCAAAGTTTGAGAAAGAAGATATGATTAAAGAGGCAGGGGTCGAAGGCAGAAGGAAATATTATCAGATAACAGATCACGGGCTGGCCATGCTCCGGGAGGAATACCGGCGTCTGGAAACACTGGTGGAAGAAGGCCGGGAATATATGAGGGGAGGCGCACTGTAGTGGGAGGAAGGACTTACAGGTATTATAACTTTAGGGAATATGAAGGCGGAGCTTTTTCAAGATATCTCGAGGAGATGGCAGGGAAAGGCTGGTATATTGACGGCTATGTGTTTGACGGCGTCTGGCGTTTCAGAAAAGGTAAGCCGTCAAATCGGCATTATAATGCGATTTTGATGCCGGGAAGCAGCAACGTTGATATAGATGAAAGCGGCGATACAGCAGCACACTGGGGCAGATTAAAATCAGAAGCACCTGATTTTGTGTGGCTGTTCTTCCCGGCAGTTCGGGTCTGGACAGCGCGGACAACTGGAACGCCCGGCAGATCTTTTATACGGAGGACAAAGCTTTGGTTCCTATCGAGACCGACCCGGAGATTCGTCTGGAGAACCAGAGAAGAATTACATTTTCCTGGGGAAAGGTGCTGGGGCAGCTGTTTATAATGTTTGCTTTATACTGCGGCAAAATAATGGAGATGGTGAGGGAGACGGAAAATACCACAAAACGGGAAAAGCCATGATTTATACCGTTGCAACCGTTATCGTCGGGACTGTGGCGTTGGTATTTCTCACTATGCAGATTGTCATGCTCTTTCTCGATAAGGATACAGAAGAACGCAGGTACGATCGGATCGCCGAATTCCCGTCTTCATTCGAGGAACTGGGCGGTTACACGTTCGAGGAGGGATGGAGCGAAAAAAGTTAGCAGACTCTGTTGTGCCTTTACCAGAGAGAAAGCGGCGTCATGCGGGATTTAAAGGAAAGCTGGATCGAAGGCGGAACGTCGGTTGTAAGATACCACTACCGGTGGATTGGTACCGCTAAGCTTAAGGAGGAGGATCCTGATTATAATTATATCAGTGAGTGGCCGGACCGGGAGCGTGATTTATACGTTATTTCAAATGAAAAGGAACTTCTGGCCCTTGATTATTCAACCGTGACAGAGCGCGATGTCATAGAGCCGGCTGTGAAGGCTATGGCGGATTAACACTCCGCCAACTCTTTACTTTCAGCCCCCTTTGTAATATAATGACTTAAATTAGCTTTTTCTGCCCTGCAAAGAACGGAGGAAATCAGATGGAATTTGCAAAGAGGATGGACCGCTTCGGGGAAGGTGTTTTTACGATGCTGGCCCAGATGAAACATAGGAGGCTGGAGGAGGGAAAAGAGATTGTGGATTTGAGTATCGGCGCGCCGAATATTCCGCCTGCCCCCCATATCCTGAAGGTTCTGAGCGAAGAATGTCTGGTGCCTGAGAATTATATTTACGCTATCAGTGATCAGAAGGAACTTTTAAATGCGGTATCCCGGTGGTACAAAAACCGTTACAGTGTGGAGCTTGACCCGGAGACGGAAATCTGTTCTCTTCTGGGCTCCCAGGAGGGCCTGGCCCATATTGCCCTGTCGATTGTGGACGAGGGCGACAGGGTGCTGGTTCCGGATCCCTGCTATCCGATATTTGCGGACGGCCCGTCTCTGGCAGGCGCGTCCCTGTACTATATGCCGCAGAAAAAAGAGAATCATTACGTTATAAATCTGAGCGAGATTCCCGAGGAAGTGGCGATGGAGGCCAGACTGATGCTTGTCTCCTATCCGAACAACCCGACCACGGCTGTGGCGCCTGACAGCTTCTACCGCGAATTGATCACTTTTGCTAAAAAATATAATATAATCGTGCTTCATGATAACGCATACAGCGAGCTTGTCTTTGACGGAAAGAGCTGCGGAAGTTTTCTGCGCTTTCCGGGGGCCAGGGAAGTGGGGGTGGAATTTAACTCTCTTTCCAAGACATACGGGCTAGCCGGTGCGAGAGTGGGCTTTTGCATCGGGAACCGTGAGGTAGTCGGCCGTCTTAAAACGTTAAAATCGAATATGGACTACGGTTTGTTTCTGCCGATCCAAAAGGCGGCGGCAGCGGCAGTCACAGGCGATCAGAGCTGTGTGGCAGTGACCAGGGCAGCCTATGAAAAACGGCGTGATCTGCTCTGTGAAGGGCTGGCGGAGATCGGATGGAAGATTGATAAACCGGAAGCAACAATGTTTGTCTGGGCTAAAGTACCCGGACATTTTGATACCGCTCTCGAATTCGTAAAGGAGTTATTTGAGCAGACCGGGGTTCTCGTGACTCCCGGAAGCGCTTTCGGCCCTTCGGGAGAAGGATATGTCAGGATAGCCCTGGTCCAGGATGAGGAGGCAATCCACCGGGCGGTAAAGGCTATAAAATCGAGTAAAATTTTAGATATCGGACAGGAGCATTAAAGCTGTGTATAAGAAAACAATATGGCATGTGGTACTGGCAGCCTATGTGGTATTTATCTTCTCAAATTCCCTTACACCGGCGGATCTTTCTTCTGAGGAAAGTGGATTTGTTATGCGTCTGGTACATCAGGCGATTGGCGCGGCCGGACTTTCGGCCCCATGGCTGACAGAACACGTTATCAGGAAGTACGCCCATTTTTCAGAATATACGCTTCTTGGAATTCTGCTTTTCCAGAGCATGAGAAATCTGGACTGCGGCGCAGCTTTCAGAAGACAGCTCCATATGCTGCTTATATTTTTTATCCCGTTTGTGGACGAGACATTACAGCTTTTCACAGAAGGACGATCCGGTCAGATCAGCGATGTATGGCTGGATATGAGCGGAGCCGTGACAGGTACAATTCTTTATGCCTGTATTTGTTTCCTGATATCAGGGAAAGCTGAAAAGAGAGAGAAAAATAAAGCGGGGGTTCAGAATAAGTGGAAGAAAAGAACATAAGAATTTTATTACAGTACGACGGAACCCGTTATGACGAGGTGGCAGAAGCAGGGCAACACACAGCAGACGGTTCAGGGAAAGCTGGAAGCTGTTCTTTCGTGTCTGGCAGGCGGGCCGGTGGAGTTCATGGCTCCGGCCGGACGGATGCAGGTGTCCATGCACTGGGTCAGGTGGCTAATTTTCATCTTCCTCTGTCTGTCTTTTGCGGCAGTCAAACAGAAGCTGCCGATATGATCCGAATTAAAACTATCTGAATGAATATCTGCCGGAAGACATCAGGGTGCTGGTCGCAGAGGAGGCCCGCCCCCGATTTCACAGCCGTCTGAACGCCCTGTCTAAGACCTATATATACAGGATAGAAACAGCGGACAAAAATGATGTGTTTTAGAGGAAATACAGGTACGGACTTGGCAAAGAGCCTGATTTGGAAATAATGAAAAGGGCCGCGTCAATTCTCGTCGGAACCCATGATTTCAGAGCGTTTTCCTCACTCAAAAAGACAAAGAAATCGACGGTGAGAACAATCAACCGAATTGATATACGCAGGGACGGCACGCAGCTTGAAATCCTGCTGGAGGAAATGGGTTCCTCTACAATATGGTGCGTATTATAGTTGGAACCCTGGTGGAAGCCGGGCTCCTCGAACGGAGCGTGCAGTCCGTTAAAGAGGCTTTGGAAAGCCTTGACAGGAGTCTGGCGGGAAGGACAGCGCCTGCAAAGGGGCTGTTTCTTGCCGCTGTTGCATATGAAGAAAAAATTTTCCAAAGTGTGCAATAAGAAACGGCTCCTTTGCATTAAATTAATAGAAAGGAAATTTAGTCCATGTTTTTGATGGGGATATTTACAACCCTGGAAGAGGCGGTCGCTTATGATAAATTAAGTGATGAGAAACTGCTTTTACGAGTTGCCCAGGGCGACAAAGAGGCATTTCAAAGACTCTATCAGAATACGGATAAAACCATATACGGCTTTATTCTGTCGATTCTGCGAAACCCGCAGGATGCAGAAGAGATCATGCAGGAGACCTATCTGAAAATCTGGACTTCTGCTGCGGGCTATAAATCTCAGGGAAAACCGCTGGCCTGGATGTTTACCATTGCCAGAAACCTCTGCTATATGAAGTTCCGGGATCAGAAAAGAGAAGCCGATATTGGTCTTTCTGACCTTTCAGAAGGAGAATTGGGAGAGTTCTGTCCGCAGATAGAAGATGCTGCCGACAAAATGGTGCTTAAAGCAGCGCTCCATATCCTGAACGAAGAGGAACGGCAGATTGTGCTGTTACATACAACAGCAGGCATGAAACACAGGGAGATTGCAGCGGATCTGGAGATGCCGTTGGCAACTGTGCTGTCCAAATACAATCGTGCCATGAAGAAATTACAGAAACATCTGAGAGAGGAGGGAGAACATTGACCGATCACTCAGACTTACAATGGAATAATGATGAGATAGCGAAACATCTGAAATCGGCAGTGGATACCCTGACTCCCGATATATTAGATAAAATCGATCTGACAACACCTCAGGAAATCCATATCGGACCGTCAAAGGTGACGAGGATATACCGGAGGATGCGCACAGCGGTAACCGTAGCTGCGGCATGCCTGTGTGTAGCCGTTTTGGGTACGGGAGTAGCCATATATCAGAACGGAAGAGTTGATTCGGTTATTGGAATCGATGTCAATCCCAGTATCGAGCTTTCAGTGAACCGTAATGATAAGGTACTGAAGGCGGAGCCGCTGAACAGCGATGCCGAAGAGATCCTGGACAACATGGATTTGGAACATGTGGATGTGGATATCGCGGTAAATGCACTCATCGGATCCATGGTACGTCATGGTTATTTAAGTGATTTGGATAACGCCATACTTGTAACGGTAGCCAATGATGACCGGCAGAAGGCTTCCGAACTGCGCCAGAATGTCGTGGTTGATATTGAGGCCTCATTGGAGGAACACAAGGTACAGGCTGTTGTCTATGATCAGCAGGCCCCTGTCACAGGCGAAGTCAGGAGCTGGCGCAGAAATATGGAATTTCTTATGGTAAGGCATACTTTCTGCAGGAATTAATTGATGAAAATGATCTCGGCGAAGAGGACATGGAAGCATTCGCCGGAATGACGATGGAGCAGATAGCAAAAGAAATCACTGACCGCGCTTATACGGTGCGCAGGGAGGATGACGGGGAATCGGCTGGGGAAGACACCCTGGGACCAAGCAGCTCCGGACGCGAGAGCAGTACCGCTTCCCGAGCGGAGACAACAGAAGAATCCACACAGGAAAGTTCGTCTGAGCTGCCGTCATCGGAGACAGCTCCAACTCCGCCGCCTACTGAGCCTCATACGACCGCGCCCGCGACATCAACGGAAGCGGGGGAGGAGCCGCAGGAAGGCCAGTCGGGCAAAAAGCCAAGATCGATTATGTGGATTTTGAAGACGGAAAACTGAATGTCGTATTTAAAGGCAAGGTGAAATGGAAGAACCCGACTGTTTCAGTAAAGGATGAAAACGGCGGAGGCTATTCGGCCATGATCACCGACACCAGTTCCGATTCCTGTGAAATTTCGATAAAAGGCCTGGAGGGCGGTGCCGATTATGAATTTATTCTGGCCGGTGTGGCTCCGAGAGACGGTGGCTCCTATGCAAGCATTAAGGGATACTTCGATACGCCGGATATTGCCGATGAGGTGACGGAAGGCGATGAAGAGGAGACGAAGGAGAGCCAGAAACCGGAAGAAACTGCAGCTCCGGCAGAAATCTCCGGCATACCTGAGACGCTTCCGGCAACTGAACCGGAGAATACCAGCCCGCCGACAGGGGAACAGACCAGACCTCCGGCCCAGAGTGAAGCGGCCGCCGGATAGCATTAGAACGAATTCCACATTTTGTTTAAAAAATTACAAAAAATGCTAAAAAAGCCTTGACGAAATCCATCAATATGATATAATAGATTCCGCAGCCGACATAAAACAGACTGCGGAATCCTAATAAGATTGGGCCATCGCCAAATGGTAAGGCAACGGACTCTGACTCCGTCATTTTCAAGGTTCGAATCCTTGTGGCCCAGCTGCTGAAAAGAGAAACCCCATATCGCGTAAAAGCGGTACGGAGATTCTCTTTTTTTATTGAAGACGAAAATCAGTTTCGAGCGTGTTTGAAAATTACTTTCCTTCGGAGTTTTTTCTCCGGATTAACAAGTTTCCCAGCCGGAGTTTTTGACTGGGTATTCGCCCGTTTTTTTGTCTGACTGCCGCTCTGGGCTTTTGTCTGTGATTTTACGGAACTCTTTGCCGTAACTCTTGAAGGGCGCGGCTTCGTCTCTTTCGGAGGAACGACAAATACTGCCATAGGATAGGGATGTGTATCCACGACAGGAATCGCTTTCCCGGTAAGTTTTTCTATATCCTTGACATATGCCTTCTCTTCAATGTCGCTGAAGGAAATAGCCCGTCCGTCCAGCCGGCCCGTCCGGTTCTTCCGATGCGGTGGATATATGTCTCAGGGATATTGGGAAGATCAAAGTTAATGACACAGGAGAGTTCTTCGATATCGATGCCCCTGGCTGCGATATCTGTAGCCACCAGGACCTGAATCTCGCCCGATTTAAAATGGCTCAGGGCCGTTTGTCTGGCTCCCTGGGACTTATCGCCGTGAATAGCGGCAGCGCTTATCCTGTTTTTACTAAAAATTTAGCGACACGGTCGGCGCCGTGTTTTGTCGGGTGAAGACAAGAGTGGAGTGATGTCCTCATGATTCAGGAGATATACCAGCAGAGAACGCTTATTCTCTTTATCCACATAATACAGGAAGCATCGATGATATCTACGGTTGATGAGACAGGGGTAACCTCTACTCTGGCCGGATTATGGAGAAGCTTATCCGTCAGCGCCTGGATTTCCGCAGGCATGGTTGCTGAGAAAAGCAAGGTCTGTTTTCTGACCGGCAGCAATGAGATGATTTTTTTACATCATGGATAAATCCCATATCCAGCATACGGTCTGCTTCATCCAGAACAAAAATTTCCACATAAGCTAAATCAACGAAACCCTGTCCGACTAAATCATTAAGCCGACCCGGTGTGGCAACCAGTATGTCTATACCGCGGCGCAGCTCTTCAATCTGGGGATTTGCGGAAACTCCGCCGAAGATGACGGCACATCTGACGGAGGTGCGGGAGCCGTACTCCTTAAAATTCTCGGCAATCTGCAGGGCGAGTTTCCTGGTAGGTGTAAGAATCAGGGAGCGTATTACCCTTTTTGAATATTTTTTTTCGGACGGCTTCATAAGAATTTGTATAATGGGAAGCGCAAATGCGGCTGTTTTTCCGGTGCCGGTCTGGGCACAGCCCAGCACGTCCCGGCCGGTCAGCACATGGGGAATGGCCTTTTCCTGAATAGGGGAAGGGCTTACATAGCCTTTTTCTTCCAGCGCTTTTAATAGCAGGGGGGATAATTGCAAATCTTTAAAATTCATATAATGGTATTTTCCTTCGTTTCTATGACTAATCAATTGTGAACTCCTTATATTATCACAGAACGGTGATAATTACCAGAGCGAGTTTTTAAACGATAGCCTGCTCACTCCGCGCACAGGTCACTGCCTTTAATTAATTACAGTTTTTAAGGTAAGACACAAAATCACGGACCGCTTTTTCCTGCGTTGCCCAGGAAGTGACAAAACGGATAGCCATATCTCCGTTATCGAATACACGCTCCGTCTCAAATGTATATTCCTTCGCCAGAGTTTCCGCCAGTTTTGCGCTGACAATAGGAAATATCTGGTTGGAGGCAGTGTCGGAGAGGAAGGAAAATCCGCAGTCTTTGAAACCGGCTCTGAGAATGCCGGCCATCTCGTTGGCATGCTGCCCGAGCTCATAGTAAAGTCCGTCGGTGAAGAGCGTCTCAAATTGCACCCAAGAGCCATCCCTTAGCAAGCATCGCGCCTCTCTGCTTTAAATGGTAACGGAAGTGGGATTTCAGCTCCGGATTCACGATTACCAGCGCCTCACCGAACAGCGCTCCGTTCTTCGTGCCGCCGATATAGAATAGATCTGTAAGCGCGGCCAAATCCTCCAGCGTGATATCATTAGAGGCATTCGTCAGCGCCGAGGCCAGTCTGGCGCCGTCCAGGAACAGATAGAGATGGTTCAGGCGGCACAAATGGCTCAGCTCTTCCAGTTCCTGTTTTGTATACTGTGTTCCCAGCTCAGTTGTGTTAGATAGGTAGACTAATTTAGGATGTACGGTAAACTCCGCATTGTGCTGCCGGATGAGCTTAGAAACTTCGGCGGCGTGGATTTTTCCGTCGGCCGACGGTATGGTGAGAATCTTATGTCCGGTAGCTTCCACGGCTCCCGTTTCGTGGCAGTTGATATGGCCGGTTTCGGCGGAGATCACAGCCTCATGAGGGCGTAAGGCCCTTGCAATTGCCAGCAGGTTGGTCTGAGTGCCGCCGGGAATAAAGTGGACATCAATATCTTCCCGTCCGCATTCTTTCCGAATCAGTCCGGCAGCTCTTTCACAGTGTCCGTCTTTTCCGTATCCCGGATTTTGTTCCAGGTTTGTATTCATCATTGCTTCCAAAATGCGCGGATGCGCCCCTTCGCTGTAATCGTTGGCAAAACTGTACATGTCGTTCCTCCTCGTTCTTTCATATATTTATTTTATTTTGAGCGATTGAGGGGAGGTTGTCAAGTAGTTTAGCCACGCAGATGGAGACGCTGCCGGTATGGCCAGGTCATAATTATCAGTAACCGTTTGGTCGGAAGTATGAATCAACGTAACTGTTCGGCCGGATATATGTTTCAGCCAGTACTTCTGGATTGGAAAATGCCTGATATGGACGGCATCCAAACGGCCAGGAATATTCGGGCGATGATTCCGGACAAGCTTTTAACAGGCGATTGTAACGGTTCAGGCAAAGGAGCAAAAAATGCCCGGTGCAGAAGGTTCGGATTGCAGGCTGTCAGGTGTAAAAGTTCTTGCATCGGAAGATAATGAGTTAAATGCCGAGATATTACGAGAACTGCTTCATATGAACGGCGTGGTATGTGATATCGTTAGTAACGGCCAGGAACTGTTAGATGCATTTGAGAAATCCGGTTCCGGCCAGTATGACTTGATTTTAACGGATATACAGATGCCTGTTATGAATGGATATGATGCTGTCAGGGCAATTCGAGCCGGCCGTCATCCCCATGCAAAAATAATTCCAATCATTGCCATGACGGCAAACGCGTTTGCAAAAGATGTGAAGGAATCGGCCGATGCCGGGATGGATGCCCATGTGCCTAAGCCGATTGACATTAAACATTTGGAAGCAGTGATAGCGGAACTGATAAAAAAAGAAACAAGGATAAAATGTGGAGGTATTTATGAATCTGAAGGACTGTTACAGAAAGCTGGGAGGAGATTATGACGATGTGCTGACACGGCTTTACAGTGAGGATATGATAAGAAAATTTCTCATTATCTGAAGTCCATAGGGGAAAACTGGGATATATTTTTAGAGTTGTGGTAAATCAAAGACTCGCCAGTCCCTATTGGAGAACTGACGAGGTTGTAATCAATAATGATTTGTATTTGCTTCAGCGATAGCTTTAGTTTGGTGAACAGTACCCCAGGGATGATGAGGTGGTGCATAAATCGAATATAATTTTAATGGAATCTCGCCAGTATTTATTATATTGTGCCAGATTCCGGCAGGAACGAATATGGCGCTGTTTACAAAGACTGGTTGTTGAAAATTTAAATTGTACATTCGCTTACCCATTTGGACAACTCCGCGACCAGATTCAATATGCAAAAATTGATCATCGTCTGGATGCACCTCTACGCCTATTTCCTCACCAGCTGGTATGCTCATCAGAGTAAGTTGCAGGTTGTTACCTGTCCATAAGGCAGTGCGAAATGTGTCATTATTCATAGCAGCATTGCTAATATCAATAGTAAATGGATGTGGGCCGTAATCAGTTGCTGCAGTTGATTGTAATCTTGAGTAGGAAGCTCCTGAGAAATAGGAAGGCAAGTTAGTATATTTATTGTTAAGCATTTTAGTCTCCAAGGCATTCTTTATATATAATATATGAAAAAAGTTGATTGATGACAACGTTGTTTAAAGATAAGTGTCATTCTACAACAAAACGCAGCAAGCCTTGTAAAAAATAGCTGTTTTATCCTCAGTTTGGAAAATTCTTTAGGTTCGAATCGATAATGGGGTAAACGTTTTTCCAACTATGCTATGGTTTGTGCTTTTATCGTTATGAAATGTGAAGGCCTTTCCATGATTTCTGACCTTGTTGATTATCTGAATAATAACCTTCTAACTGCTCATTACTGCGGTTTTGATATTTCCAGGCCACTTCCATCTTATTGGACCTTTGACCGTTTTCTAATTAACTTCGATCATTCCATCCTATCTGACATCATGAAAGCACAGGTTCTTTCCCTTGCCGATAAGGGAATCATTGACTCTTCCTTTATAGGGCTTGATTCCACTTCCATAAAAGCAAATACCGCGCAAAACAATCCCAAATCTTTCATCAGTAATAAATTTAATCCTGCTTACCAGCCAAAAGCTGATAAGGACTGTAAGCTCGGAGTTCATGCTGTTTCCTCTCTGTTGCAGAATGCACCTTTCTTGCTGACAAAGGACGTACCCGGCAGAAATTCTGTTGTCCCTTAAAGACTTCTCCTGATGTTGACTGTCCCTGTCATCATAAAAACTTTTACAACGGAAAGAAGCATCGTGGCTGTACCAGATATATTACCATCCCGGATGACCTGAGGCTCCTTCTTGACCGGAACAGCAGGTATTTTAAACGCACATACTCTTTACGCACGGAATGTGAACGCTATAATTCCAGATTCAAAGGTACCGGGCAGGAACGTATGTGGGTAAGAAATAAGTCGTCTGTTATCTCTGTGGCGTAAGTTTTGGACTTACGTTAGCTTTGCTGTCCTCAGAAATTCATTTCTTTTCTAATTGCAAAGATAACTGCTAACGTTCAACTATAAATCATAACGTTTTGCTCATCTCTTTTTAAATTATATCATGACAAACCAATGTTGTCAGTATAAAGAGTGATTGCTGCGTACAGGCACAGAACACATAATTGTCCCGTCCCTCTCTGCCGGAATATTAAACTTCCCCGACGTCCGTACACCTGTTTTACGCCGTTCATTCCCCGAAGTGTTTCCGCCAATGCACTGTTGATAGACAAAATCAATCAAGACCGTAAAGCTCAAAAATGGATAATGCTAAGGGCAAACGAGCCTGTCATTAAAAGCAGTGTTTTTTGCAGAAGTTGCATGGTGGATGCCGTTAGCTGCCTATTTTGAGTAAGCAGCCGCCAGTATCTATAAGCTGACCACAGAAGCCGGCGAGTTTGAGAGAAAGAGCTTAGCGCTTTTCAGGGGCATATCATAATCGGCTCCTAACTATCGCATTTGATAAAATAATAGAACTCTATGTCCTCTATCGTAATCCATACATATGGATTGCCCAATAAATCCCTTATGCCATTTACAACCTGTGTAAAAGCTTCATGGAACTTTTCATTACTTTCCACTTCGGCTGGATTCCATATGGTTATAAAGCTGGCGGTCAGCCCGTCCAGATCAGATCCCCGTTTATCCCCACAAACAAAATAAGATTCACTTAGCCATGCGTTTACATATATACCTGTATCCGCACATACCTCTTTGGCAGCTTTTTCCCAAATCTTAATCAGAATGCTTTGTGTGACGATTTCCGGCATAAGCCCCGCAATGATAATTGTATATCGTTTTGTACGCATATGAATACCCTTTTTTATTTATATATTCAGCATGCAAAGAAAATATTATTGGATGTGGTTTCGCAGCCAGTTTATGGCATTTGATGTGTAAAGGGCACTGCCCAGGGGAAGAATCTCCTCATTAAATACAACGTGGTCATTATGCATCGGTTTGCCATATAGCGGATTCTCCTCTGAGGTTCCGGCGCCAATTAACATATAGCAGCATGGCCTCTCATAAGTATATGAGGCGAAATCCTCTGATCCCATACCTCCTTGTGTAAACAATACTATTTTATGAGGCTCATAGCATTCTTTCATGCAGCCGGCAAGTTCCTTGACCATCTCACTGTCATTTTGCAGCGGTGGTGCAGATGCGATTTCTTTCACACTAGCCTGTCCACGAAAAAGGGAAGCAGTCTGTGTGGAGATTTCTTCAATTCTGTCAAAGATATATTTGGATATCTTGCAATCCATTGTTCGGATGGTTCCTTCCAGAATCACCTCTTCAGGGATGATATTTGGAGCTTCGCCGGCAGAAAACTTGCCAATGGTAAGTGCGGCTGGCTGGGTGGGGTGCAATTTCTCTTGCAATGATTTCCTGAAGAGACAGATAAATATGGGCCGCAATATTGATGGGGTCAACTCCGGTTTCTGGCATTGCGCCATGGCAGCCGGTACCTTTTATATGAATCTGAAATATGGTACATCCCGCCATGCAGACGCCGGAACCACACATAACCGTTCCGGATGGAATGCCGGAAACAACATGAAATGCAATGCCTGCATCTACATGGGGATTTTCCAAAACACCGGCATTAAGCATTGCCTTTGCGCCTGTGAACCCCTCTTCGTCAGGCTGAAATACCAGTTTTACAGTTCCTACCAGATCCTGCTGGTATTGTTTTAGTAATTTAGCTGCGCCCAGAAGCATGGTTGTGTGCATATCGTGTCCACATGCATGCATAGAGCCATTTTTGGATGCAAAAGGAATGGGAGCTGCTTCCTGAATGGGCAGGGCATCCATGTCTGCGCGAAGAAGGATGGTTTTGCCTGGCCGCTTTCCGGATATCGTGGCAACAACAGCACTTTCGCATAGTTTCTGAGGGCAATATCCATACTCTTTTAGTTTGTTAAAAACAAATGACTGGGTTTTTGGTAAGAGTGAACCTATTTCCGGATATTGATGCAGTGTTCTTCTGATTGATATAAGTTCTGATTTCAGCTGCTTTGCAGACTCAAAAATTGGTTCCATATTAATATCCTCCGGATTCATAATGATTGTATTTAAGAATATGAAAATGGCTCCGTTTCTCATACTTCTCTTAATGAAGTATACCATAAAAATGAAAGGAATGTGAAACCATATGATAAATAAAACAATAAAATTGAGAAAGGTGGTTACTGTTCACACCATGCCAAAAAGCGGCATGCTGTAAATAATAACACGCTTCGCGATGCACAGAAACTGCAAAAAGCGCAGTTTCGCGCCGCGAAACTCGGGATTTTCGTGCAAAATGCGCACGAAAACACCTCGCGGAATACAACCTGTGAACAGTAACGAAAGGTGTGCCTGTAATAGTATGTATGAACAGCACGGATTGTATACGTGTCGGAGTCGTATTCAGCAGAGCATCAGGATTAAAAAAACAGCCTTATCCATCACCTCCTGGGCTGTCCGTCTTGGCGGCGCGCCTGATTCGCTCGTACATGGGTTATGTACCAGAAATGCCGTCTGTTCAGTTGTCAAGGTGCCGGAGAAGGGAAAGGTTGTCCCTCTTATTAACACTGACAAAAAGAGCAAAAAACGGGCGCTTCAAATGAAACTTTATCAAAAATATTTTGCTAACTGTCAACCCACGCCGGATGCTGTCACGAACACGGCTCGGATCTACGCCTTCGGCTCTGGCAATCTCATTTACGCTCATTCCAAGATAGTACCGGGCGTAAATTCTTCTTGCTTGCTTCTTGGGCAAAGTCATCACAGCGGAGTAAAGCTGTTCTCGCAGCTGTTTTTCCTCCAGAGCCATTTCTGGTGTCTGCGGCTTATGCAGGATCGCATTTTCAATTCCATTCTCACAGTCCAGGGAGTACTGCGCCTTATAGCGATACATCTTTCGTTCATAGACTGCCTCTGCTCGTTCATCGGCCAGAAACACCGCTTGTACTTCATCGGTTACTTCCAAAAAGGCATCGGTTTTATAAACATCGGGATAAAGCTCCCGAAGGTTGATTTCCTGCATTATGTACCTCCATTTCAATTCAAGCGTGGTTGACGGGTGAATCGAAATGGAGACTGAGATCGGCAACGGCGGCTTTTTTCTTTTGCCGTCGTGCGGCAGTTTGCGTTTCAATATGAATTTTGGTATAGTGCCGATGTGATGTAATCAAGCCTTTTTCGGTTTGTCTGTTTTTGCCTTTTTGGGCTTCATTCCCCAAAACACAACGTTCATTACAATTACGATTAGTACAACCGCAGCCATGGATACCCAAAAGCCGATATTAAGACCCAGCCATTCGGTTGTTCCGAAAAAAGTAATCCAAATTTCTTTCCAGTTCATCATCACACCTCCTTAGAGCAGCTCGCCATAGTGACGGACATAGGCTTTTTTCAAACTGGTTGCCAGCACCATATACAGCAGGATGCAGGGGATCAGATACGCAAAATACGTTGCGGGCAGAGCAACAAAACCAAGTGCCGTTCCGAAAACTGTAAAAGGAATCACAGTCAGGATCGCAATACCGGTCATGGTAAGCAGCGTCACTGGGGCAGATGCGCGGCTCTGGATAAAGGGCAGCTTCGGAGTACGGCTCATGTGAATGACCAGTGTCTGGCTCCACATGGATTCCACGAACCATCCAGCCTGGAACATCCCGATATACTGCGACTGCATGGCCGCAAGCCCCGCTCCGCTGTAATGAGCAGCCAGATCGTTGAACAGAACGCCATTGGACACGAACAGGGGGCAGAATACGAAATACATAAAGATGTAGGTCGTAAAATCGAAGATGGAGCTGGTTGGTCCAATCCAGATCATAAAGCTGCCAACGCTGGACGCATCCCATTTTCTGGGCTTGGCAATAAATTCCTCGTCCACATTGTCCCAGGGGATCGCGGTGCAGGACAGATCGTAGATCAGGTTCAGGAAAATCAGATGTACGCTCATCATCGGCAGGAACGGCAGCAGAGCGGAGGCCGCCAGCACCGAGAACATATTGCCGAAGTTGGAAGATGCGGTCATCTTGATATACTTGATCATGTTGGCATAGGTCTTGCGGCCTTCGATAATGCCCTGCTCCAAAACCATCAGGTCTTTTTCCAGCAAAATAATATCAGCCGATTCTTTTGCCACGTCTACGGCGGTATCCACCGAAATGCCGATGTCGGCGGCTTTCATAGCGGCGGCATCATTGATTCCATCGCCCATGAAACCAACGGTATGGCCGTTTTCCCGGAGAATCGAAACCACACGTGCTTTCTGGTCGGGCGTCAGCTTTGCAAATACATCGGTGGATTCTACTGCTCGTGCCAGCTCCGCGTCGCTCATATTATCCAGATCAGAGCCAAGGAGCATATTGCGAACCTTCAGCCCCACCTGCTTGCAGATGGTGCGGGTCACCTTGTCATTGTCGCCGGTCAGGATTTTGGTAGTCACGCCATGGTCTTTCAGTGCCTTGATGGCATCTGCGGTGGATTCCTTCGGAGGATCGAGGAACGCAAGATACCCAATCAGCACCATATCACACTCGTCCTTCACGCCGAAAGCGCCCACCGGGGACGGATTGCTTTTCTGAGCAATCGCCAGCACACGGAAGCCCTTGTCGTTGAGCTCATCCACTGTTTTGAGAATCCGGCTGCGAACCTCATCGGTCAGCGGCTCCACACCGTCATCACACTCTGCGAAGGTGCAGACGGAGAGCATTTCTTCCACAGCACCCTTTGTCACCATCTGGGTCTTGCCCTGCTTATCTTGAACTACCGTGGTCAGGCGGCGGCGGGTGAAGTCAAAGGGAATCTCGTCTACCTTCACATAGTTTTCGGACAGGTCAATGAGACGCGAATCTGCGGCTTCTTCTTCCTCTGTCTTATGGATGATCGCCAGATCCATCAGATTCTTGTAGCCGGTCTGGAAATAGCTGTTGAGGTAAGCGTGGCGCAATACCCGCGTATCGTCTTCACCGTTTACATTGAGGTGATATTCCAGCACAACTTTATCCTGTGTCAGTGTTCCGGTCTTGTCGGTGCAAAGAATGTCTATGGCACCGAAGTTCTGGATGGAATTCAGATTTTTCACAATGGTCTGCTTTTTGCTCATGGAGACCGCGCCTTTGGCAAGGCAGGTCGTCACGATCATGGAAGCATCTCCGGAGTCAAGCCGACGGCAATGGAGATGCCGAACAGGAATGCTTCCAACCAGTCGCCTTTTGTAATGCCATTGATGAAGAATACCAGCGGAACCATGACCAGCATAAAGCGGATCAGCACCCAGGAGACGGCATTGACCCCCTTGGTGAAGTTGTTCTCTACCGCTTCTCCGGCAACTGCGGACGCCATAGACCCAAACAAAGTATGATCGCCGACGCAGACCGCAACAGCGGTTGTGCGCTGGAGACAACATTGCTGCCCATAAAGGCAATGTTTGTGTAATCGGTGACGCTCTCCTCTGCACTCACATTGGGCGTCTTTTCGATAGGCTCGCTCTCGCCGGTGAGACTTGCCTGACTGACAAATAAATCTTTTGCATTCAAAATGCGGACATCGGCGGGAATCATATCCCCGGCGGACAGATGCACAATATCGCCCACCACCAGATCGTCCATAGGAGTTTCAGCTTTTTCCTGCTCCCTGCGGGTGACCGTGCAGGTGATCGTGATCATGGCCAGCAGTTTTTCTGCCGCGTTTCCGCTTCTGGATTCCTGGACAAAGCGAAGTGTGCCGGAAATCATAACCATAGTCAGAATAATTGCCACAGTCAGAGGGTCAAAATCCTCCGGCGCACTGCCTAAAAGAGAAAAATAGGGAAACACCATATCCGTCATGGTGGACACCAGCGCCAGACAGAACAGGATGGCGGTAAAGGGATTGATGAATGCACCGGCCAGCCGCTTGGCCAGAGATTTCTTTTCGTGTGTTACTTTGTTGCCCGTATTTGGTGCGGCTTACGAATACGGCTTCTGCATCAAGGCCACGAAGCGTGGTATGCAGGTTTTTCAAAACTTCCTTAATGGGATTGGTAGCCGCAAACTGAATGCGACGATTCTGCTCGTCTCGAATGACTGCCTTTTTCGCTGCCTGACGAACAGCCATACGGTTTTCTTCTTGTTCATTGGTCTTACCTCCTTGATTTTGTAGAGGCAAGCAGGGCCACATGAGGGACACGGAACTCCACGTCCCCAAGTGGCTTCTATGCCTTCGCGGACTACTGTCAGAGTCCATGCCATTCACCTCACTGTTTTATGGAATATCTATCTGAAACCGCATTGCGGATTATTTTTTGCGATATCGGTTACTTTTTTCGATATACCAGACATCAAAGCCCGCAACGATTAGCCATGCAATCATTGCGCACACAAACCAGTGGTCTGCAAATCCAGACCACAATCCCTTCATCAGGAAAATGATGCCATTAAGCGCAATAACTTCTCCGATATTGCGGCAAAGCGGGACAATTTTAATTTTCTCTTTTTCTTCCTGCGGCATATTTTTCCACGCAGATAAGTGAATATGTCCTTTCCCGCAGGCAAACACAAAGCCCGCAATGGTGAAAAGAACTCCAAAAAAGGTGCAGGTGTAATCCATGGCTGCTCACTCCTTTCGGTGATTGATTTCATTTCTTAGTTTCTTTAATTTCAGAAGTCTGATGAGCAACACCACTGCTGTAACTGCCAGAACAAGCCAAATGACAGCAGACACTTGGTACCAAATCTGGAACATCAAAATTCTGTATTCGGAAAATATCCAGCTTAAACAGCTGCATATTATTGTGAAAACGGCGTAAGGCGCAGAGAAAACTGTGAGTCTATGATCTTCGATTTTCTTCTTCACTCACAGCACCTCCCAACCGGCGCTTATCACTTCTGGGATTGCCAATGCCTGTCCAACGATTCCCTCTAAAACATTGCTTTTTGGTTTTCCTGAAGAACAGTATTCAGCAACGATTTCAACCTTATCGCCAACAACATCGCCGCTTTCCAGATTATTCAGATACAGTGTTTTGCAGGAATTGCTATTAATCAGCAACAGACGGATTTCCTGTTCTGCATCCGCCTGACAAAGGACCGAAATACGATATTGCTTTTCAGACTCATCCCCGACAGTGATTGATTCAGCTTTCTCGCAAGGGGACGCAGGATCAAATTGGAGCCAATCAGAATCCCGGCGGCAGTAATTGCCATTGCATACATTCCCGTGCTCGCAAGAATACCAATGGCAGCTGTGCACCAAAGCGTGGCTGCCGTATTCATTCCCCGCACCGAACCGCTGTCCTTGAAGATCACGCCGCTGCATAAAAAGCCCACGCCGGATATAATGCTGCTCCCGACACGGAACACCTGATCTGAGCCATAGAGCATGGGAAACAACGTGAAGAAGCTGGTTCCCATGCAGATCAGAACGTTGATACGGATGCCTGCCGGATGTCCGGTAAGCTGCCGCTCCAATCCAATCAGAAAGCCAAGCGCCAGGGAGAGGGAAATTTTTAAAACAAAATCGGCGTAAATCACGCGAATCGCCTCCCTTCGACCACTTACAGAATACAAAAATCGCAAGGAGAATCACATGGCTAAAACCTTGCGATTTCCTTGCGATTTTGCAAGAATTTAGGCAGGCTGAGTTTGGCCCGCCTGTGTTATAGTTGGTCATTAAACTTGTATCCGATGCCCCAGATGGTCAGAATGTACTTGGGCGCGTCTGGGTCAGGCTCAATTTTCTTCCGTAGTTTTCGGATAAATGCCATGATGTTGCTGTCGTCCAAAAGGTAATCCTCAGACCACACCGCCCGGTAGATTTGTTCCTTGGTAAATACCTCCCCGCGGTTCTGAGCAAGGAAATACAGTATGTCAAACTCCTTTGGCGTCAGGCTGACTTCAGCGCCCCCCATGACGACCCTCCTGCTTTTGGGGCTGATTTCCAGTTCTCCAATCCGCATCCCGTCCGGCGGGACGAGCGAGGGAGCTTCCGCCTCGCCGGATGCGCTCAGCAGCAGGGCGGTCACCTCTCCGCTGAGCATATCCCGGATGCCGGAAAGCAGGTCTTCGGCGCAGTCACTTTTCGGCGGCTCTTTCATCAGCTTTTCCAGCAGCCACTCTTCAAGGACAGAATCCATTGGGATAAAACCGATATTCTTTTTCACGATGGATTCCTCCTTTCAAATTAACTCATGATACTTCTTCTGATAGAAGGTTTTGACTACCGTAGTCAGCAGCATATACGCAAGTGCTACAATCACCAAAAATGCAAAATACCAAAGCGGCAGCATCGTCAGGCCGAACAGCGACGCACCCTTGGTAAAGGTAATCGCGGTAAAGGCGACGATTCCCGCAAGGGTAATACAAATAACCGGCGCAGACGGCCTGCTCTGCACAAAGGGTATCCTGCGGGTCCGCAGAAAATGCAGAATCAGCACCTGCGTCCACATGGATTCCAAAAACCATCCAGTCTGGAAAAGAGACACATACTGAAGCCGCAGGGCGGGATCGGTAAGGTTCAGATAGGTCGCTCCTCCGCACAGCATAGGACACAGGAAATAATACAGGAACAGGAAGGTCACTATGTCGAACAGGGAACTGATCGGTCCAAAGGACAGCATAAACCGCCCCAGCGTTCTGCCCGACCAGTCCCTCGGAGACACGGTCTCTTCTTCATCCACATTGTCCCAGGGCAGAATGATGCACAAAACATCGTACAGTAGGTTCAGCAGCAATATCTGTACGGAAGTCATAGGCAAAAAGGGCAAGAAGGCGCTGGCGCAGACAATGGAGAGGATGTTGCCGAAGTTGGAGCTGGCGGTAATTTTAATGTATTTGAGCATATTGGTAAAGGTTTTTCGCCCTTCTAAAATGCCCTGTTCCAGCACGCCAAGATCCTTTTGAAGCAGTACCACGTCCGCCGCGTCTTTTGCTGCATCCACCGCCGTATCCACCGAGATGCCCACATTGGCCTCGCATAGCGCCGGGATATCATTGATTCCGTCGCCCAAGAAACCCACCGTATGCCCGTTTTGACCCAGGGTGGAAACCAAACGGACCTTTTGACCCGGTGTAAGCTCCGCAAAAACATGAATTTTTTCAACCGCAGCGCTAAGTTCGCTGTCTGTCATTTCATCCAGATTGGCGCCGGTCAGCACGGCTTCGGAAGAAATCCCCACCCGGCGGCATACAGAGACCGCCACGTCCGCCTGATCCCCCGTCAGAATTTTGGGAGTCACCTTCAGCCTTTTGAGAGCCGCCACGGACACCTTTGAGGTTTTCTTGGGTGCGTCAAAGAATGCAAGATACCCCATCAAGATCATATCCCCTTCATCGGCAGGGGTAATCTGGTTTTGCTGTCCTACATTTTTTCGTGCAACGGCGATGACCTTCATACCGTCCTGGAGCATCTCATCTACCACAAAGGATACGCTCTGCATCCCGCCTTTCTCTATCGGCAAAATTTTATCCCGATACTCCACATGGCTGCAACGGGCCACGATGTGGGAGATATCCCCTTTCATAATGAGTTGACTTTCTCCGTTTTTGTCTGTCACAAGAGTGCTGACAAACTTGCGGGCATAGTCAAAGGGAATCTCGTCTATTTTTTGATACTGCGTGAGCAAATCGGTGTAATGCGTCTCGCGTCCCGGCATAGTCTGACAGGCAAGAATCGCGTTATCAATTGGATTGCGTACGCCGGAATGGTAGAAGCTGTTTAAGAAAGCCAAATCCAGCACCTCGCTGCTTTCGTTGCCGAGCACGTCCATGTAATATTCCAGCAGGCTGCTTTCATTGGTCAGCGTTCCAGTCTTGTCCATGCAAAGCACATCCATGCTGCCAAAACCCTGCATGGCATTGATGTCTTTGATGATGGTCTGCTTGCGGCTCATGGTAAGACTGCCCTGCAAGGCAAGCGGTAATAACCATAGGCCATCTCCGGCATCAGTCCTACAGCCACCGACAGCGCAAAGCAAAGGATTCCAGCCATTTCCCACCTGTGATACCGAGAAGCGCGAATACAATGGGAATCAGCACCGCAATAAAGCGGAGCATGACCCAGGCGATGGAATTGGCACCCTTTTGAAAGGATTTTTTATCATCAGAATCAGGTTTTGCAAAGCTGCCGTAGAGCGTGTCCTTTCCGACCGCCAGCACAATACCCTCGCCTTTACCGCTGATGACTGTTGTTGCCATGAAAGCAAGGTTTTCAAGCTGGGTCAGCGTTTCCAAGCTGCTGTAACTGAGGGCGCGGCAGTTCTTTCCAAAATGGCGCTTTCGCCCGTTATGGCTGCCTGTGAGATGAACAGGTCGGTGACCTCTGTCAGCCGGATATCCGCCGGAACACGATTCCCCGCAGAGAGCAGGACAATATCGCCCACCACCAGCTTTTCCGCAGAGATCTCGATGAGTTCTCCTTCTCGCCTTACAGTGATACTTTCATGAATCAGCCGATTAAGGCTGCGCCGCATTCTTTGCTCGGAGTTCCTGAATCAGACGGATTGCACCACTAATTAGGATCATGGAAAAGATAATAATAGCAGTAGTGGCATTTCTGGCGAAGTTGGAGACGAGAAAAACGTCCGTCACCAACGAAATAATGCCAAGGATAAAGAGAATTATATTGAATGGATTGATAAAGCCCGCCGCAACCGGCGTATTGTCGTATCATTTTTTCGATCCGCAAACCTGTTCGCACCATATTTTCCCTCATCGCTTCGACCTGTTCATGAGACAGGCCATCCGATGACACTCCAATATCTTGATATATTTGTGATGCCTCACGGTAAGCGTATTTTTTGATACGACTGTCAAACAGTGTTGTTTTTGACACGGGACAGTCCCTCCTTTAGCAATACAGATAAAATTATTTTAACATTGTACTGTGAAAACACCATGTCTATTTTCTTGCTTTTTTCTTGCATTTTCATCGGTTGTTTGTTCTGTACGTTTTCACTTTTCTGTTTTGCAAGGCTTAAGCAATTTAATTATAGACGGGAGGCTGCATAATAACAAGGTTGGAATTATGCATTATTTAGGCTAATAAAGGGAACTATAAAAACATATTTCCTGATATTACGCACATAGTTAGTGTTGACCTTCATGCAATTCATGACGCACTTAATATAGGAACTGTTCAGCTTCAGGAGTTAGGATTTTTAATTGTCCCATTGCGTTAAACCGCCCGAAACACGTTCATTATTCAGTTATCAATTCAGTGGGCAGGAACGCCCATTTTGTCATGCTGTATCCATAAGTTCGTATTTCTCGGATTTTCGACGTATGAACTCACGAGTAGTAAACCTGTAGTAAAATAAGGCCTTTAAACCTCCTGCAATTCCGATAAATACAGCACAAAGGATAATCAGATTTTGCCTTAATTTTTATTTGGAATCAGCATTATCATACTGTTCAGTCGGTACAATAAGGTTATTCCTTTGTGTAAATCAGCACGATACAATATGCTTGAGGTGAATGATTATGCCGATTGATGATTTAACCGCTTTGGGTCAAAAAATGCGGGAGGCCCGAAAGAAAAAAGATCTGACACAGCAAGAGCTTTCAGACCTGAGCCATGTTTCTGTACTCGGCGTAAGTTTTCTTCTTTTCCTCCAGCAGCTTGGCATACTCGGCTCGCAGCTCCCTGACCTTGGGTAGCTTCTTCACACCCATCTCGTCAAAGGCATTTTTGGCCGCCTGATGGAACACAAGCTGTCCGTTGTCACCAGAAAACCATACGGAGAACGGCAGAAACGAACCGGGTATCCGAGAACGGTTACCTTCCGGGGATCAGCTGTGTGAATCCATTGATGAGGCACTGAAAAAAAAGCCCGGGGACTTTGATGACCTGATTCAGCTGCTGATCGAAGAGGGCTATGAGTACAAAGCCGGGAAACAGCCGGCAGTGCGGGGGAAAGGACAGAAACGGTTCATCCCTTCCGGTCACTGGGAGAGGGATATACCGCAGAAGATCTCCGGGCGATCCTTGCCGGTGAGAAAGAGATGGAGCGAAAGCCAAAGAGAAACCGGAAAGGAATGCAGGTTCAAGAGAACAGGAAGCTGCAGTTCCTGATTGACATTCAGGCAAAGATACAGGAGGGAAAAGGCGGCGGCTACACAAGATGGGCCAGTGTATTCAATCTGAAGCAGATGGCTCAGGCCATGATGTTTCTGAAGGAGCATGAGATCGAAAGCTATGAGGATCTGGCACAGAAGACAGCGGCATACACAGAGCGGCGGGACAGTCTGCTGGAATCCGTAAAAGCTGATGAAACACGGCTGCAGGAGATCGCTGTGCTGAAAATGCATATCGTCAACTATGCGAAGTCCAGGGATGTATTTGCAGCATATCAGTCCTCCGGATACAGCCAGGAATACTTTGAAGAACACCGGGATGTTCTGACCAGACGAAAGGCAGCAAAGCAGGCTTTTGATGCCTATAAGAAAGCACATGGGAAGGATACAAAGATTCCCCACATCAAGGAACTGAGCGCCGAGTATGCCCAGGTGCTGGAGCGAAAAAAACAGAATTACCAGGAGTACCGGAAATGCAAGGCAGAGCTGCAGGACTATCTGGTGGCAGAACGAATTGTCCGGGAGCTTCTGAAGGAAGAAGCAGTATATGACGAAAAACAGACGCGGGAAGATCGGGATCAGGAGAAGAACCGGTAAGAGCAGGAAAAAACCATAGGAACCGAATAGAAAACTGGCAACAGAAAGCTAATTGTGAAGAAAATGTGAAAATTAGCACTCATCTATTGACAGTGCTAACAATTGGTGCTATAACATGGTCAGAACAAAGGAAGAGAGATAAAAGAAGGACAAAAGAGCTGCAGCTCCTATGAATCTTGAATCCGTAGTCCAAAGAAACAAGGTAAACAAGCATATGTATAAAGAAGGAGAGATGACCTATGTTAATGCCTAGTATTTTTGGAGAAAACTTATTTGATAACTTTTTCGATTATTCATTCAGAAGTCAGGCAGCAAATGCCGGCGGATTGATGAAAACAGATATCAAAGATACCGACAGCGGATATGAAATTACAATGAATCTTCCGGGTGTGAAGAAAGAAGATGTGAAGGCAGAACTGAAAGATGGTTATATGACTGTCAGCGCAGTTACCAGTTCCAACAAGGATGAAAAGGACGAGAAAGGTCGCTACATCCGTCGTGAACGTTACAGCGGTTCCTGTAGCAGAAGTTTCTATGTAGGTGAAGGTGTTACCGAAGCCGACATCAAAGCAAAGTTTGAAGACGGCACCCTGAAGATGCTGGTTCCGAAGAAAGAAGAGAAACTGGCAGTAGAAAACAAGAAATATGTTGCCATCGAAGGATGACACATATTCATGACATAGATGCGTTGGTATACGCCGGCTTCGATCGTAAGCCGGCTGGCATAACAGGTTGATCAGAAGGAGGAGTGACTTATGTTAATGCCTAGTATTTTTGGTGAGGATATGTTTGATGATTTTATGAGAGATTTTCCGTTCTTTGACGACAGAGAACTGAGAAAAGCAGATAGAAAGCTTTACGGACACCATGCGAAGAATCTGATGAAGACAGATATTAAGGAAACTGATCAGGGCTACGAGCTGGAGATGGATCTGCCTGGATTCACGAAGGATGAAGTTTCTGTTTCTCTGGAAAATGGTACTTTGACAGTCAGTGCAGCGAAAGGTCTGGATCAGGACGAGCAGGAGAAGAAGACCGGCCAATACATCCGTCGTGAGCGTTATGCAGGTGCATGTGAGCGTTCTTTCTATGTTGGCGAAGGAGTTACCGAAACCGACATCAAGGGTGAGTTCAAACATGGTATCCTGAAACTCTTCATTCCGAAGAAAGGAAGCAAAGCCGGCAGTAGAAGAGAAAAAATACATTGCCATTGAAGGATAATGGAAATGAATTGGGAAAGGACCTGATACCAATGGAAGATTGTATTTGGTAACATAAGCTCTCTTTTATGGAGATGTTGAGAATGGAAGCCGGGATCCTTCGTATGGACTTTGAAGACAGTTCTGCCCGGGACGCAACCTTTGAGATTAAACTGGATGAAGAATACGTGAAACTCACCGATGCTGATGGGGTAACAAATGAAAGCTATATTCTGAATAAAGTACGTGACTAAAGAAGAAAGAAGCCTTCGCCTGAGTATTGATTCAGACGGAGGCTTCTATTATGAACCCGAAAGCCGTCAGCTGACTGTTGATAACTATAATGACGTTGTTGGTAAGATGAATAATTGAGTATCTTCTGCTCATTGACAATAGCGCCTTGCTTGAATGAAAAAGTAAGTTCTACTTTTCATATTTCTGCACTCTGTGCGGGTTTTAATTCCAGATTTCCCTTAACAAACAGAGGATTTTCAACTATAATGTGACTAATAACACAGAATTCATCCGATTCTTTGCATGGTAATGGGACATCTGGAAATAGTGTGCGCAAGACTAAATTCCACATGTCTGTTGGTAAGACTAAATTCTATGCAGTGAAATCCGCCTGTGCTATTTTATTTTACTTTAGTAATCCTGGGTTAAGATTTACCTGGTCTGGTTCGATCTCTTTAAGCTTTAAAAAGTTATGGAGCTTATTGTCCAGGAGTAATTGAGACAGTTCAAATGGGCTATGTCCGTTTAGGCTGTCTCTTTTTTCGCTATTGATATGATTCATAAGCAGAGTAACTTTCTCATCATCCAAATCCTCAAATGATGTTCCCTTCGGCCTGACATATCGAATATACTCGTGATTCTTTTCTAAGGCTCCCTTTTGGTTGGAGCGTTACGGATCGCAATAATATATAGCGGTTCGTTTTTCGCCGGTTTGGGATATCTCCAGTTATTTTCTCTAAAAGCTTTTGAAAATCCTTATAGGATCGGTTAATCCGGAAGGTACGGTTATTGGTACTGCAAGTGGTGGATGTCTTTCTCTTTTTATATTTGACTTTACGCCTTAAATCAAGGTTTCTCACATCAAAAACACCGCTTGCGATATAAGTATAGGCAGTACGCCTGGAACATCCTAACTTTTCAGCATGTGTGGCATAAATATGCCCCAGAGACTGTCCTTTCTTAATCAAAGGGGTCAGGATATCATTCATTTCCTGTATCCGCTCGGGTGTCTGATTAATCCCTTCCCGGCTTGCGATAAGAACATCTCTATAATTATCGTTGGCGTATTTGGAAGAATAAATTTTCTGCTCTAGTAAGCAATTCACCCGTTTTGGACATCCATTACATACATAGGGTGGTTTATTAAGTTTCACACACTGCCGGGGCTTGTATTCCTTACAGATTTCTTCACACTGATATTTGCAACAAGATCGACATAGTTTTGCACAATCTTCATCGCCGCAAGCATGTAGCATCTTGCATTTATTGGCTCTGGGCTTTGTATCATCTCTGTTATGGCTGCAGGGAACTTTAGCAAAACTTCTTGATTTGCTGTGTTCTTTTACCTGCGAATTTCTTTTGAGATAGTACTTGGATCTTTGCTGGTTAATGCAGCGATTGTGCGGAAGGATTTTCCTTCCGCTAAACCATGCTCTATCGATATACGCTGGGATAAGGTAAGGTGTTTATGATTGCCGGTAGGTCTGTTGTTCATGCTGACCTCTCTTTCTGCACAGGAGGGCAATCAACTGCTCCTTTATTATACAGAAAAAGTGGTGCAGGGGTAATTTCTACAGGGGTAGAATTTACTCTTGCCAACTGGAATTTAAATTTTCATTCTACCCTGACTTGAATGACAGCATGAAAATAGGCACAAGAAAAGAACAAATGTTCATATTTGTGCCTATACTTTTTATTTCTGCTATGTTATAATTTTGGTGACCTTTATTCGTAATATGGTAGAAGTTCGCCCGAATTACTTGAAGAAAGACTTGAAATGGAATTGTTATTCATGGGAATGCCGGAGAATTATGAATATAAAGGAAGTGAGCTTGAAAGAGCGGTTCTTAGTCATATACAGAGGTCCTGTCAGCATTAGGGAGAGATTTATCTATTATTATAAAATTTTATATAATGCTAGTTTGTATTGCTAAGCAGTAAATGATGTTGTTTCGTGCTACTTATAGCAGATGTTGTGGACTAAATGGACAGAATGGATGCGATAATAGTAAATGGACTAGGTGGATTGGTGACTTGTATTCGTATTGTAGCGCATATATGAATTTTTTGTATTTGTGAATACAGATTCAGTTTTCCTCAGGAGATTACAATGCAGGAAGGAAGTGGAAAATGAAAGATTTTTCTTTTTGAAAAGAATATGAAGGAACATCTGAAGGAAGTGGTCGGGGTGAAAAATTTGGCTTCAAAATCCAGACACAGGTCAAACTGGCTTATTTAAATTTAAGAAAGATGCTGGTACAACTGACCATATTTCAGAGTGTATTGCCTATAAGATAGCAAAATTACTGGAAAAGGGAGAGAGGGATCAATGTGAAGAATTGTTTCCTGTTTTTTCAAGCAGACTTCCGGACAAAAAAGAAAAGATATTAAAAAAATCTTGGAAAAGTATAAATTGGAAGAATATGATTCATATGAGTTATTAAAGAGAAGCGGTGCAAAATTGCCAATTGATAATTTGCAATTTATAGATCCGATTTTAGACTTTGAAGATGAATTTGAAAAGAAATTTTACGTAGCCGGGGTAAGGCACTATTTGGACTGCGAGGGTGAAAAGTGCACGGAGACGCTACTGGTTACACGTGGTGATGAGGTTTTTTGGAACAAGAAAAAAATAACCAATACGATAAAAACGCAATTCGTGTAGTAAATGAACAGCGAAAGTTGTTGGGATATGTCCCCAGATATTATGCTCAGGCCTTTAATAAATTTATTGAGGAAAAAAGAATCAGAGAATGTCATGTGGTAAATGTTGAAAAAGAGAATTGTTGTGATGAATGCATCTGTGTGTTATTAAAGCTTAATGAGTTAAAGGATTAAACAGTAAACAAATTTTATCTTGTTTTCTCCAAAGATGCAATTGGGAAAACAGCATTTCTCCAATCCGATAAGCTACCATTTACAAATGCAGATGTACGTGAACTATTATTACTGGAAACTGAAATTGGAAGAGTTAAATCATTTAATTGACGATAAAAGCCTTGAATAGAACATGGTGTTCTTTACGAATTTCGTTGTACGTTATGAAATTAGAATAAAATAACACATGATAATACAGAATGAGATTGCATAGTAAGTTTACTAAGCTGCTATGGAAAGGAAGCAGAAATATGGAGTTCAAATTACACTCAGAATTTAAGCCCACCGGCGACCAGCCGCAGGCAATCGAAGCCCTGGTCAAAGGTTTTAAAGAAGGCAATCAATGCGAAACGTTACTGGGAGTTACTGGTTCCGGCAAGACCTTCACCATGGCCAATGTGATTCAGCAGCTGCAGAAGCCGACCCTCATCATTGCCCATAACAAAACTCTCGCCGCCCAGCTTTATTCCGAGTTCAAGGAGTTCTTCCCGGAGAACGCGGTGGAGTATTTTGTCAGTTATTACGATTACTACCAGCCTGAGGCCTATGTCCCTTCTACCGATACTTATATCGAGAAAGACTCCTCCATCAATGATGAGATAGACAAGCTGCGCCATTCGGCGACGGCTGCCCTGTCTGAACGTCAGGATGTTATCATCGTGGCGTCGGTTTCATGTATTTATGGCCTGGGCAGTCCCATAGATTATAAGGAGATGGTAATTTCACTCCGTCCGGGTATGATAAAGGATCGGGATGAGATTATTCATAAGCTGATTGACATTCAGTATACGCGAAATGACATGGACTTCAAACGCGGCAGCTTCCGTGTCCGTGGTGATGTGCTGGAGATTTATCCGGCGTATTCGGCCGGAGACGCCTACCGGGTTGAATTTTTCGGGGATGAGGTGGATCGGATCGCAGAGATCGATACGCTGACCGGGGAGGTCAAGTCCCAGCTGGGACATATCGCGATTTTCCTGCTTCCCATTATGTTATCCCGAGGGAGAAGATGGAGCAGGCGGCTACGAATATCCTTGAGGAGCTGAAAGTGCGCGTGGCTGAATTCAAGAGCGAGGATAAGCTTCTGGAGGCCCAGCGTATCTCAGAGAGAACTAATTTTGATGTGGAGATGATGCGGGAGACGGGATTCTGTTCCGGAATTGAAAACTATTCCCGCCATCTGACCGGTTCCCTGCCCGGGGAGCCGCCCTGTACGCTGATTGACTATTTTCCGGAGGAGTTCCTGATTATTGTCGATGAGTCTCATATAACCCTGCCGCAGGTGCGGGGCATGTATGCGGGAGACCGTTCCAGAAAGCAGACGCTTGTCAACTTTGGTTTTCGCCTTCCGTCGGCTCTTGACAACCGTCCTCTCAATTTCTCGGAGTTTGAAAGCAAGATAGACCAGATTATGTTTGTTTCCGCCACACCATCCAAATATGAGGAGGAGCATGAGATGCTCAGGACGGAGCAGATTATACGTCCGACGGGACTTTTGGATCCGCCAATCGAAGTACGTCCGGTGGAAGGACAGATTGACGATCTTGTATCCGAGGTTAACAGGGAGGTGGAAAAGGATTTAAAGTTCTGATAACCACGCTGACCAAGAGAATGGCGGAGGATCTGTCGGATTATATGCGCGAGGTGGGGATCCGCGTCAAATATCTCCATTCGGATATTGATACTCTGGAGAGAGCGGAGATTATAAGGGATATGCGTCTCAATGTTTTTGACGTTCTGGTGGGAATCAACCTGCTGAGAGAGGGACTGGATATTCCGGAGATTTCCCTGGTGGCGATTCTCGATGCGGATAAAGAAGGCTTCCTGCGTTCGGAGACGTCACTTATACAGACAGTGGGCCGTGCGGCCAGAAACTCAGAAGGCCACGTTATTATGTATGCGGATAACATAACGGATTCCATGCGCGCCGCGATCGTTGAGACCGAGAGAAGACGGAGGATCCAGCAGGCCTACAATGAGGAACATGGAATCACGCCGACTACGATTAAGAAGGCTGTACGTGATCTGATTACGATTTCCCAGGCCGCGGAAGGCATTACCAACGAAGTGACCAAGGATCCGGAATCGATGGATAAGAAGGAACTGGAGAAGCTGATTAAAGAACTGATGAAAAAGATGCATAAGGCGGCAGCAGAGCTGAACTTTGAGGAAGCGGCGGCGCTGCGTGACAGGATGACGGAAATTAAAAAAATGCTTCTGGAGCTGGAAGATAATTGACAAGGAATCACAGGACGGTTACAATTGATAAAGCGATAGGGAAGAGGTGACTAACCATGAAGCTTTATGAAGGTGAAATAGGGAAAAGTTACATTGTCCAGGAAGTTATGATTGAAGAGCGTCTGACCAGGCGTCTGGAGGCTCTGGGAGTCAATGAGCATACAAAAGTAACCGTTCTGAATAAGAAGAAAAGCGGAACCCTGATTATCAACGTCAGAGGGACGAGACTGGCGCTGGGCCAGAAAATAGCCGATGGAATCGAGATCAGGGAGTCATCCTGGCAAGAGCATACCCAGCAGAAATACAATCGGGGAGGCGCTGGTCATGAAGGCAGATAACGGACAGATCACGGTTGGATTTGTTGGAAATCCAAACTGTGGAAAAACTACGTTGTTTAACGCGTTTACAGGAGCTAAACTGAAGGTGGCCAACTGGCCCGGCGTTACGGTTGAGCGGGTGGAAGGCGAGACCAGCTATAAAGGACGCCCCATCAAAGTCATTGATCTGCCGGGAATATACAGTCTGACGTCCTATACCATAGAGGAACGGGTCACCAGAAAATGTATAGAGGATAACGAGGTTGATGTAATAGTCAATGTGGTGGATGCATCTTCCCTCGAAAGGAACCTGTATTTAACGCTTCAATTGCTGGAGCTTAAGAAGCCGGTCATCCTGGCTCTGAATATGATGGATATTGTCGAAGAGCCGGGGCATGGAGATTGATCTGCACCGCCTTCCGGAGATGCTCGGGCATATTCCGGTCGTACCGGTTTCGGCCAGGAAAAGAACGGGGCTGGATGTACTGATGCATGCGGTAGTGCATCATTATGAGGAGGAGCCCCAGGGAGTCGTGGTCCGCTATTCTGATTCAATTGAGGACAGGATTGCCAAGATTGAGGTCGTCTTAAAAGCGCATTTCGGCCAATTGGATAATATGCGCTGGCATGCGATTAAGATGATGGAATACGACGAGGAGGTCTGTAAAGATCATCCGGTGGATCTGCATGACATCATAGACAAGAATTATGAGAAGAATATCATTAATGAAAATATGATTATATTGAGGCAATAATAGAAGAGTGCCTGTTTAATAAGGCGGAGAAATCAGCCTTTACCGACAAGGTGGATCAGATTATGACGCATCCTGTCTGGGGAATTCCTGTTTTTCTGGGTATTATGGCCCTTGTATTTTTCTTTACGTTTACAGTGGGAGATTTTTTGAAGGGATATTTCGAGAGCGGCCTGAACTGGTTTTCCGCCTCAGCGCTTACCGTACTTCAGGGGCTGCATGCGTCTGACTGGGTGATCTCCCTTGTTGTGGACGGCGTCATTGCAGGCGTCGGCGGAATACTGACATTTCTGCCGAATATCTTCATCCTGTTTATGGCCCTTGCGTTTCTGGAAGACAGCGGATATATGGCCAGGGTTGCCTATGTCATGAATGAGACAATGGGGATGGTGGGCCTATCGGGAAAAGCATTCCTTCCGATGCTGCTGGGGTTTGGCTGCACGGTTCCTGCCGTCATGGCAACAAGGGCGCTGGAGAGCGTGAAGGACAGAAGGAGGACGATACTCATCACTCCGTTTATGTCCTGTTCGGCCAGACTGCCGATCTATGTCCTGTTTTCAGAGATGTTTTTTCCTCAGAAGGCGCTTCTGGTAGCCTACTCACTTTATGTGATAGGTCTGGCCGTCGCGATTCTGGTGGCATATATTGTACATAGATCTTCAAGTGAAAAATACGATAATATTCTTCTGATTGAGCTGCCGGAATATAAGACGCCGAATCTGAGGACTGTCGCTATCTATGTATGGGATAAGGTCAAGGATTATCTGACAAAGGCAGGGACGACGATTTTTATTGCTTCAATCATCCTCTGGTTTATTCTGAATATCGGGCCGTCAGGTCTTATTAATGATGTTTCAGAAAGCTTTGCGGCGATTATCGGTCACAGTCTGACGCCGATACTGGCGCCGGCCGGACTCGGAAGCTGGCAGATCGCAGTCGCACTGATTTCCGGCATTTCGGCCAAAGAAGTGGTGGTCTCCAGTTTTTCTGTGCTTTACGGGATTAGTAATATTAATTCGGCTTCCGGCATGACACAGCTTTCCGCAATATTAGGAGGCGCCGGGTTTGGGGGAGTTAATGCTTATGCACTGATGATCTTCTGCCTTTTATACACACCGTGTATTGCCACGATTGCGACAATCAGAAGAGAGACACAGTCTACGCGCTGGACGCTTCTGATGATGGCTTTTCAGCTGGCGGTTGCCTGGACGGCAGCAGTTATCGTATTTCAGATTGGCAGAAGAATATTTTAATAAGCAGCTGTGAGAAGCCGGGATTTGAAACAACCGCTCCGGGGCCTGACGGTTTTACGGTAAATACGATAGATGGGGTAGCAGAGAATGGATTATCAGGTACTGATAGAGATGGCCGTGCTGGCAGGGGAAATTATGCTGGTCAGCGGGGCCGAGGTATACCGTATTGAGGATACGGTCAGCCGGATACTGAAGCAGTCCGGCCTGGAGGGAATAGAAGTTTTCGCACTTGCAACGGGAATATTTGCGACGCTTTCCGATCCTTCGATCAGCGCAATTACAGTTGTCAAGAGAGTGAATAAACGATCGACTAATTTAAACCGGGTGTACCGGGTGAACAATATATCCAGGCGGTTCTGTGCAGGTGAGATGACGGTGGAAGAGGCGCAGGAGGAATTAAAAGAAATCCGGACAAATATAGAGTACGGTTTTCTCCATAAATGTATCGGTTATATCATGACATCGACTTTCTTTGCCGTATTATTCGGCGGAAACTGGCTGGACTGTGTGGCGGCAGGGGTTGTTGGGCTCGTCCTGGCCCTGGCGGTTACAGGAGCCTCGCGCCTCAGGTTCAATGACTTCTGCCAGAATGCAGCCGGCTCTTTTGCCCTGGCGGTGACGGCGCTGCTGATACAGCGGCTGGTATTCTTCAGTATGAATATTGATGCCGTGATCATCAGCGCCATCATGCCCATGGTACCGGGCGTAACCTTTACTGCGGCCATCCGCGACACATTGAACGGGGATTACAGCTCCGGTGTGGCCAGAATCGCCGAGGCGATTGTGGTGGCTCTGGGTGTGGCCTCCGGTGTCGGCGCCGCCATGGTCGTATTCGGAATGATGGGAGGTGGCTTATGACAGAACTTGCAGTACAGAGTGCGGCTGCCTTCCTGGCTATTTTCGGATTCTCCATTATTCTGGACGTACCGAAGAAATTTCTGCTCTATGCGGGGCGGCCGGAGGGTATGCTGGTTTGTCTACCTGCTGGCGCTTCAGGCGGGACGCTCCCTGATTATGGCGGCCTTTCTTTCCAGTCTGGTGGTATCAATCCTGAGCCATATTTTTGCAAGGGTCTTAAAAGCTCCGGTTACGGTATTTCTGGTAGCAGGGATCCTGCCCACTGTGCCGGGAGCCTCCGTTTACCGCTGTGTCTATTTTATGATACAGGGGCTGGCGGATCTTTCCACCTACCACCTGGTACAGACCATACAGATAGCCGGAGCGATGGCGCTTGCCATATTTATTGTGGATTCATTGTTCCGCCTGGTACAGAAGACTTAGATTCGAGATTCGGCGGGAGATAGAGACAGTTCTGTTCCCTGGAATAGAAGTAGATGTGATCGAGAGACGGTCTTCCACAGGTACTTCGGAACGATTGATGCAGAAAATCATTTCATTTAACTCATCGAGAGACAGCGCCTTTTTATAAGGCGCCAGCAAAACTTCGTGGATACTGGAGGGAAGGATGACAAGATCATCGTCCACCTGTGCCGCGAAGTTTTTTAATACATCCTTGTACAGAAGGCAGGAGGCGCCGTTGATGCCCTTTTCGTTGGTCAGGACATAGAGATTGACAGGAAAGAGGGAGGAGGCGTCCGTGAGCGTACCTTCATCTCCCTCTCCCAGTTCCATAATGGCGTCCTCGATTGGTTTAATCCGGCAGGGAAGAAGGGTGCCGGTATTCTGCTCCGACAGCAGCGATAAATCATCTGCAGTGATATTCCACAGGTTCAGATGTTCGTCATGAATCAGGGCAGTCATCTGCCCTTCCTCACTTTCCGCCACGATGATGTAGAAGACAACAGCCAGATCCAGATAACGGAAGTGGGGCACTCCCGATAAAAGAACGGCGTTATCCTCCGCATTGATCAGTTTGTAGGCAATCCGGTCTTTCACCTTTTCAAAATCCTTCAGTTGTTCTGCCAGCTCCGAGGGCAGTCCATCGCCCTCCTCATAGAGCAGAAGAATCTGCTCGGCAATGATGGGGAGAGGTAGTCCGCCTTCTTCTTCGTCATAATAGGAATTCAGATACACAGTCGGCGAGAATGCGGAAACCGATGAAGAGATAGACAGGCCGTCCAGGAGAAGCCCGTTATTTTTCAGGACACGCCGAAGGGATACTTCAGCCCGGCCCTCCAGTTTTTCCTGAACAAGTGAGTGAATGGTAGTTAAAAAAGTTTCATAAATCATAAAATACCTCCTGAATGGAATATTATGTCAACTGCTATGAGAGCAGATGCATGAGAAATGAGAAGAAGAGCGCCATAAGTGCAGCAGAGCGGGACAGATAGGATTCAAAGAAAGCTTTGGATTAAAATATAGATAGAGACAGACAGTGTAACAGATAAAAGAATAAACAGAAATAAAAAGACTCAGGGTACAATGACAAATGAAAATTAAAAACGGGTACTGGACGGAAGAAATTGATGCAATTCTGAGTAAATAAAACCGCCTTTACTCCGCAGAAAGAACTATCGGCAGATATTCAGAAAACAAGCCGGCAGTTGTCGGTTGAATGTCAGATGTAGTGTTTTTTATTATAGCGGAAGCAGAGGAAATTTACAAGACGATTTTAAAATTTAATTGAGCAGGTGAGGACGCCGCCGGTATGGCCAGCGGACGCTGAGTGTCTCACGCGTTAAGTGCGGGGGCGGACCTTGTCGAGGCCACTCAGTGCTACCGTGTACAAAAAATACGATATGCCTTCAATGCGCCTTTTATAAAAAATTGTGGAAGATTTAATATCAGCCTGACGGAAACACGTAGTGGCCGCGACAGGGCCCTCTCCATTTAAGGTTGGAGACAATCAGCGCCCGGAACGGACCATGTCCGGTGCCACGAAACCTCCGCCTGAGTCTTCCGTCCCCGGTCCAGGTTTCCGCCGGGGTCAAAAGACCTTTTGACCCCAACATCATGACATTGGTTCACCACAATCAGCGGCGTTTTTGATTTTCCCCTGCTAATTCATAGCAATAACTTGAATAATTGTGAAAATTCAGAATAAATAAACTATAAATATCAGTATATAACGGTGAAAAGATTATAAATATAAAATTATAGCTTAAAAACACTAAAAAGTATGACAAAATGGTTTGGAATGGATATAATAAGAGACATCAAAAGATACAAAAGCAAAAGAAATTAAAAGAACCAAACTGCAAATCTAAGTAAAGGAGGTACGGTCCACCAAAAAGTAAACTCGTCTGATTTAACTTTTTAAATCAGACATAGGAAAAACAACAACCTTTAAAAAGAAATAAAAAGTCAAACAATAAAATCTATATAAATGTCGAAGAAAAAGAGTCGGTTTAGTAATATGACGAGAAAGTATTATTAAGAAGAACAATATTCCGAGAAGAGAATAGATAAGATATGTAAAGAAATAGTTTGATAGAGAAAGAAAAAGGTTGTTGGTAAAAATTTCATATAGATGTCACAGGTAGACATAAGAGAGGTAAAAACCAATGGACGAAGTATCTTGAAGTGGGTATCGATAAAAAAGTAATTTATCGGTACCCACTTCTATGTGTTGATTTACCTGTGTGGTGAGAAATAAATCCCGTCTCTCTCTTTAAAGTCCCTCGAGTTCAAATGGGGGCGTATATTCTTCTTTTGCACTGCTTTTTTCCTGCATGAATCCGTCCGTCAGTCCCAATTCTATAGCTGTATTCAGCACTTTTTCATATTCGTATGTAGTGATCCTGCGGTTAATCTCCGGATAATCGGCGCTGCGGTAGAAGGGAGTGTACTGGCTCATCAGACTGATGAGAAAGCCGCCCTTTGGAAGCGTGTCCTTCATCCAGTACAGCAGCCGGATTGAATCGTCTTTATGTCTGGGCAGTACCATATGCCTTATAATCACTCCTTTTCTCAGTATGCTGCAGGCGGTTCCGGACCGCTTGTCTTTATATTCCCCGAATTCAGGCGGGCCTGTAAGGCGTATCATCTGTTCCACAGCGCGGGAGGCGACTGCAAAGTAGTCTTCTGCCTGAGAATACCGTCTTGAAAGTATGGGAGAATAGTACTTTAGATCCGGAAGCCAGATATCAACATACTCCGAGAGGGCGCCGATTGTTTCTGCCGTCTCATAACCGCCGCAGTTGTAGACTACGGGGATGTGCAGATTCTTTTTTGCGTTTTCCAGCGCTTCGAGAACGGAGGGAAGATATTGTGTGGCTGTTACAAGATTGATGTTATGCGCGCCCTGTTCCTGCAGGTCAAGAAATATCTCGCAGAGGCGTCCGGGAGAAATTTCTTTGCCGTATCCTTCACAGCTTATTTTATAGTTTTGGCAGAAGCCATCTCAGCGTGCATCCGCTGAAAAAGACGGTGCCGCTTCCGCGGATACCGCTGATACATGGCTCTTCCCAATGATGAAGGGCAGCTCTGCGGCTGTGATATGGGCCGGGCTTTTGCAGTAACCGGTCTGCTTCGTTCGGTCTGCCCCGCAGTTTCTGGGACAGAAATTGCAGGCACGGTAGCTGAATAGAGAATTAAATTGCGGTTTCATTTCCATTGCTCCTATTGACATAGTGATGGATCACAGATACAATTAAATGCTATAATGTAAGGTTTTTCCAGTTATTTACTACTGCATAGTATAGCAGGGGAAGATGATAAATTGCAAGATGAATGAATCGGAATACAGAATGAATATGAAAAGTCGGTTGAGGGTGAAAAGATGATTGGGGAGAGCAAGGCAGCAGGTAAATGCGGCACAGGAGAAGTACTTAGATATGTATTTTCGAAAACAGTGCCGGTTATGGTTGGGTACATATTTCTCGGTACGGCATACGGAATATTAATGAGTGTGAATGGCTTCAGCGCCGGATGGGCATTGGCTATCAGCGTGATTGTATATGCCGGCAGCCTCCAGTATGTGGGTATTAACCTTCTTCTGGCAGCGGTAAGCCCTGCAGCAGCATTTTTAATGGCGCTGATGGTAAATGCACGCCATCTTTTTTACGGAATTTCCATGCTGGGGAAATATCAGAATATGGGAAAATCCAAGCCGTATCTGATCTTCGGGCTGACCGATGAAACTTTTTCCGTTGTGTGCAATGAGAAGGTGCCTGAAGGGATGCCGGAAGAAAAAACCTACTTACTGCTGACATTTCTCGACCAGTGTTATTGGTACTGCGTTCTTTATCGGGCGGCGCCGGTTCCGTCATTACATTTAATACGGAGGGGCTGGATTTTGCACTGACGGCTCTTTTTATTGTGATTTTACGGAACAGTGGATGTCACAGAAGAAGCATGGGCCGGCTGTGGCCGGCGTGGTTTGTTCTGTTCTGTGCCTGAATATTTTTGGTCAGGATGCTTATCATACCTGCGATGATTGCAATCCTGGGCGTTGTGAGTGCAGGCTATAAAAAAGAGGGGAGGAAAGAAAAATGACAGACATGCATATACTATGGATTGTCATTGCAATGGCGGCAGGGACGGCCATTACGAGATTTCTCCCATTTTTCCTGTTTCCACAGGGCAAAGAGATGCCCAGATACGTGGAGTACCTGGGCCGTACGCTTCCCTATGCCACGATGGGGCTTCTTGTGGTTTACTGCCTGAAAGGAATAGAAATCCTGAACTGGCCCTTCGGACTCCCTGAATTTATTGCATCGGCTGCCGTTGCAGCGCTTCCGATGCGTGGAAGAAAAATTCACTTTTGAGCATTGGAGCCGGAACCGTTCTCTACATGGTTCTGGTGCAGCTTGTCTTCTGATCAGTCTTTCTCGCTTTCATTTTTTGCCCGGGGAAGAAAGTGGTAGAGCTGCTCGTAGGAAGTGATTTCGCCGTCGGACTGCGGAAGGGCCGGAATCAGGCCGGTACAGTCTGTGGCGGAACAGATATCCAGATCGAACATGGTTTCACTTTCATCAAACTCCGGGGTTTTGTCTGCGGCAATGTCTGACTTGCCGTCTGCCTTATAATTATTTTCCATATGTCTCACCTCAGTATTATTGTGGTAAAAGCGGGTAAAACTATGTCAGGAAAATAGAGGCATAAAAACAGGTTCAGCCGTAATGTTTTTTGCTGTCTGAACGGTTGCTGTCATTGAAAGCAGTGGCCTGTGCGGAGCGGGCCGGTTATCGTTCAGCAGGGCGGAAGATTCACATTAATACAGCTCCAGGCGCCGGTCAGCTTCTCCAGTGATGCGGCGGCATTGGCCGGGCTGGTTGACGGCAGCTTTACGGCCGGTATTTTTGTAAAGGGAAGACAGTATTTGTCATATAGCTTTGCCGATACGCCTCCGTTTGTATATATCTGCCTGATAGAGGCAGTCTTAAGAATCAGGTTCAAATTATTGGGAACGGCATTTCTGATGGAACTGTCGCTGGAACCTTCAATGTCACAGCTTTCGATGACATCCCAGACGGCGACATATGGTTGCGCACAGAGAAATTTCTTTTTTTTGTTGACGCGGGAAGCGGCTCTCTTCGAAGCGCAGCCAGGACCGGCCAGAAGCGGTTTCTGGGATGGCCGTAGAAAAAGCAGGCCTCCCGGGATTTTACGGAGGGAAAGGAGCCCAGTATCAGAATTTCAGAATTTTGATCATATACGGGGTCAATTCCATGGACTACATGATTGAGCATAATATACCTCATCTGCAGCAGGAAGCCGGCATCAGCCGGTCTCCTGCCGTCTTGAATTTTATAGATTACTTTATTCTAACACAGCGGGATGGAGGGATAAAGCGGAAAATGTGTGATTTCTTCATAAAAAATCCATGTTTTAGTTTCTGTTACTGTTCACACCCCGCCCAAAAGCGGCGCGCTGTGAACAATAACACGCTTCGCGATGCACAGAAACGGCAAAACGCCGTTGATTGTGGCGAAAAGTTTATTTTTCAACGCGTCGCGCGCAACCGGGATTTTCGAAATTGCGCACGAAAACACCTCGCGGAACACAACCGTGTGAACAGGAACTAGTTTATAACATTTTAATATTTCGGTTCTTGATTTATAAGGAATGTCACACTATAATGGTATAGAATAGATACGCATATATCTATTTAGAATGGAGAACACATATGGATAACAATAACAACCAGAATAAGAATGGTAAGAATCCAAAGGGCGGACAGAATTACATGGTTCTTATCATTACTATGATTTTTACATTGCTCTGCGTCAGCGCCATGCATAACCTGTGGCAGCAGAGCAGGACGCAGCTTGTGCCCTACAGCGAGTTCAACCAGATGTTAAAGGATGGGGAAGTCGATTCGGTAGTGGTCAGCAGCAACAAGATTGAGATTACTCCGAAGAAGGATTCCAAGAAATATACCGGAAGCCAGAGTAAATACGGCGGACTTATCGGAATCGAGTACTATACGATCCCGATGTATGACCCGGATCTCAGACCAAGCTGGATGCTGCCGGTTACACAGTATGAGCAGGCCCAGGTAGATGCCACGGCCAGCATTATCGTACTGATTTTGGAATGGGTGCTGCCAATCGGACTGATGGTTCTTCTTCTGAACTTCATGATGAGGCGTATGGGCGGCGGCAACGGGATTATGGGTGTCGGTAAGAGCAATGCCAAGGTTTATGTCCAGAAAGAGACGGGCGTTACATTTAAGGATGTGGCAGGTGAGGATGAGGCAAAGGAATCCCTTACTGAGATTGTTGATTTCCTCCATAACCCCGGTAAATATACGAAAATCGGAGCGAAGCTTCCCAAGGGAGCCCTTCTTGTAGGCCCTCCGGGAACGGGTAAGACGCTCCTTGCAAAAGCTGTGGCCGGTGAAGCCAAGGTTCCGTTCTACTCCTTATCCGGTTCGGATTTTGTGGAGATGTTCGTCGGCGTGGGAGCCTCCCGTGTACGTGATCTGTTCAAGCAGGCGCAGCAGTCGGCACCTTGTATCATATTCATCGATGAGGTTGATGCGATTGGTAAGAGCCGTGATTCCCGTATGGGCGGCAACGATGAGAGGGAGCAGACGCTGAACCAGCTTCTTTCCGAGATGGATGGTTTTGACTCTTCAAAAGGTCTTCTCGTTATGGCGGCGACCAACAGACCGGAGATCCTGGATCCGGCCCTTCTCCGTCCGGGCCGTTTCGACAGGCGGGTTATAGTGGATAAGCCTGATTTAAAGGGCAGGATCAATATCCTGAAGGTACATTCTAAAGATGTAAAATTAGATGAATCGGTTAATTTTAAGGATATTGCCCTGGCCACTTCCGGCGCAGTGGGCGCTGATCTGGCTAACATGATGAATGAGGCTGCCATTACGGCTGTCAAACATGGACGTCATGCCGTTGCCCAGAGTGACTTGTTTGAGGCTGTGGAACTGGTACTGGTCGGCAAGGAGAAGAAGGACAGGATTCTCAGTAAGGAAGAGCGCCGTATTGTATCTTACCACGAGGTGGGCCACGCACTTGTAAGCGCACTGCAGAAGGATGCGGAGCCGGTGCAGAAGATCACGATTGTGCCCAGAACGATGGGCGCCCTCGGATATGTCATGCATGTACCGGAGGAGGAGAAGTATCTCAATACGGAGAAAGAAATCCGCGCCATGCTTGTTGGATACCTGGCAGGACGTGCGGCTGAAGAGATTGTTTTTGATACGGTTACAACAGGCGCAGCCAACGATATTGAGCAGGCTACCAGAATTGCCAGGGCGATGATAACCCAGTATGGTATGTCGAAGAAATTTGGATTGATGGGTCTTGAGACAAAGGAGAACCAGTACTTAAGCGGCTACCGTCTTAAACTGCAGTGATGTCACGGCAGCCGAGATTGATCAGGAAGTTATGATTATCCTGAAAGATTCCTATGAAGAGGCAAAGCGGCTTCTTATGGAAAACAGGGATGCTCTTGACAAGATTGCTGATTTCCTGATTGAAGAAAGAGACGATTACCGGCAAAGAATTTATGAAGATTTTCCGCAAGGTTAAGGGACTTCCTGAACCGGAAGAAAAACCGGCGCAGGATGACCAGGAGGTGCAGAGCGTCCAGGCGGAGAAAGACGTGCCGGAAGAGCCTGCAAAGCCATCCGTCCATACGGTAGCCGATTTGGCTGAGATACCGGAAGCCGGACCGTCCGTATTGGAAGCTGATTCCGGGGATGACGGCAGGAATGAAATTTAATTATTATTTACAATCGCGCTCTACCGGTCAAACGCCGGTAGAGGCTGAAGAAAGAGGCCGTACAGCGACGGATGTATTTCCGTCCGCTGCTGCGGCCTCTTGTTGAATGGATTAATCTTAATGATACAGTCTGTTATGCTCGTAAACCGGCTCGGATGTCAGGCCGACGCCCAGCTTTTTAAATGTCTTGATATCCACCTCAGACAACATGACGGAGGTGTGGACCTGGCAGTGTTTCAGCTTTGGAAGCTGCTCCAGGGCGATTTGAGCATTTTTATCGGTAGCGGCACACATGGAAAGTGCAATCAGAACCTCGTCGGTGTGCAGCCGAGGATTTTTGCTTCCGAGATAATCAACCTTCAGCTTCTGGATTGGTTCGATAGCGGTGGGCGATATCAGATGCGTGCCGTGGGGGATATTGCCTAAAGCTTTTACCGCATTCAGCAGCAGAGCGGCGGAAGCACCCAGCAGATTGGAGGTTTTACCGGTTTCAATCGAGCCGTCGGGCAGTTCGATTGCGGCGGCAGGGCCGCATTCTCTCGCGGCTTCAGCCAGGGCCGCCGGAACGGTTCTGCGCATTTCAGTGGAAATTTTGGCCTGCTTCATCAAAAGCTCTATCTTGTAAACCTCATCCTTGCTTCCCTCTTCTTTGGCTACGCGGTTCAGCGCCTGGTAATAGCGGCGGATGATTTCCTGCTTGGATGCTTCGCAGCAGGCTTCGTCATCAAAGATACATTTGCCGGCCATATTGACACCCATGTCCGTAGGGGATTTGTACGGGTTTTCTCCGAAAATCCCTTCGAAAATGGCGCATAATACAGGGAAAATTTCGATATCCCGGTTATAGTTGACAGTGGTCACCCCATAAGCTTCCAAATGGAAGGGGTCAATCATATTAACGTCGTTCAAATCTGCGGTGGCAGCCTCGTAAGCCAGGTTAACCGGGTGTTTGAGCGGGATATTCCAGATAGGAAACGTCTCAAATTTGGCATAGCCGGCTTTCACGCCGCGTTTATTCTCGTGATAAAGCTGAGACAGGCAGGCAGCCATCTTACCGCTTCCGGGACCGGGGGCGGTCACGATAACAAGGGGCTTTGAAGTTTCGATAAAATCATTTTTTCCGTATCCGTCGTCACTGACAATCAGGGGAACATTGCCCGGATAACCGTCAATCGTATAGTGGCGGTAGACGCGGATATCCATATGCTCCAGCTTAGTCTTAAAGGTGTCGGCGCTGGCCTGGCCTGAATAGTGGGTAATTACAACGCTGCCCACATAAAGGCCCTTGTCCGTAAAAGCCTGAATAAGGCGGAGAACATCCACATCATAAGTAATGCCGAGGTCAGAACGTATTTTATTCTTCTCAATATCAGCGGCGCTGATGGCGATCACAATCTCGGCCTGGTCGGCCAGCTGCAGCAGCATGCGGAGTTTACTGTCGGGCGCAAAGCCGGGCAGAACCCTGGAAGCGTGAAAATCATCAAAGAGTTTTCCGCCAAATTCCAGATAAAGCTTATCTCCGAACTGATTAATACGTTCCCGGATGTGATCCGACTGCATCTTCAGATATTTGTCATTGTCAAAACCTAACTTCATAACGTCCCATCCTTATCTATTAGTAATATTTTAAAATACAAACCCATCCTATTATCCTACAAAAACTCTGATTTGAGTAGGGGGAAAATGAAAAAAATTAAAAAAGAATGAAAAACGCCGGTAAAACATGTGAAAACACCTCGCGGAATACATCATGGCTGAACTGTTACTGAAAACTATCAAAAAAATTAGTTAGGACTGGAAAAGATAGGGGGCGGGGTGGTATAATGTCATTTAATCAAGCAGGTGAGGACGCTGCCGGTACGGCCGGATAAAGTCTGCGGATGCCGCCTAAATCCATCGCTGATTAGCGAGGTCCTGTCGATTAGCAGCGCGATGCATTTCACAGAGCAGGAGTGTGTTCCGCAGACTTTAGCTTCGCCCGCACCAAACCACGGCAATATTCCCCCGGGACGAAAGACACCGCCCCACTACACCGGACATTTCACAGAAAGAAGGTCGATCAAATGCGTTATTCAATCAAAATACAAACTCCAGCAGGCCCTCTTCTCCTAATTGAAGAAAACAAGGCTTTAACAGAAATATCCTTCGCAGATAAAGATACCAGAACCTTCCAGGCCGGCCGTCAGGCCGAAACGACAGAGCAGGAAACACCGTTGCTGGCAGAGGCAAAGCGGCAGCTGGAAGAATATTTTGCCGGAAAACGCAGAGAGTTTGATATTCCGCTTTCATGCGCGACTTCCTTTCAGAAAAAAGTATGGGAGCAGCTTCTCACGATCCCATATGGTGAAACTGTGACCTACGGAGAGATAGCGGCAAGAATCGGCAATCCGAGAGCAGGGCGCGCCGTGGGAATGGCGAACCACCATAATCTAATCGCCATAATTGTTCCATGCCACCGGGTGATCGGGGCGGACGGACGTCTGACCGGATATGGCGGCGGACTGCCGATTAAACAGAGCCTTCTTGAATTAGAAAAGAAATATAGGGGAACCATGTGATGAAGAAGTGGCTGGTATTAACCATTTGTGCATGCCTTTTAACCGGATGCACCAGATATAATCCGATCGATATGACGGACAGCGCCCTGGAGAATGCCTCACCATCCGAGCCGGGCAGCGCGGATACAACGGATGGCACCGGAGCGGATGACGGCGCCGGCACATCGGATTCGGATGAGGCGGAGGAGCCGGTCCTTCAGATCACGGACGACGACCGGACGAACCGGCGGAACCTGTAAAGTAAAGGCATCTACGTTCCGCTTATGTAGCCGGAAATGAAACGATGATGGATAATATCATAAAAGAGATTGACGCAACAGAGCTTAATGCAGTGGTCATAGACTTCAAAATGACGACGGCCGGATCACCGCTCCCATAGACTCGGAACTTTTCAATGAAATAGGAGCCTGCAAAGCCTATATCCCTGATATGAAGGCGCTGACGGATAAATTAAAAGAACATGATATTTATGCAATCGCCCGCATTGTGGCTTTTAAAGATCCGTATCTGGCGGAAAAGAAGCCGGAATGGAGCCTGAAAAAGGCAGACGGTTCTATTTACCGGGATAAAAAAGGGCTTGCCTGGGTAAACCCATACAGACAGGAAGTATGGGATTACCTGGTGGAAGCCGGCACACAGGCGGCTGAGGCCGGATTCGACGAGATACAGTTCGACTATATCCGTTTTGCCACCGATTCGACAATGCGGCAGGTGGTATTTGACGAGGAGGAGACAAAAGGCCGGTCAAAAACAGATATTATTGCAGAATTCACTCAATATGCCTATGACAGCCTCACCCCTCTCGGCGTGTTCGTTTCGGCTGACGTGTTCGGCGCGATTATCGGGAGCGAGGAAGATGCCGGGGCGGTAGGGCAGATTTATGGAGAGATGGCGCAGAGCCTGGACTATATTTGTCCTATGATTTATCCTTCCCATTACGGCGACGGAAATTTCGGGCTTGATCACCCGGATTTGCATCCCTATGAGACAATACTCGGGGCATTGCAGAAATCGGAAGAGGAGCTTTCCGCTTATCCGGAGGAGGAGCGCCAGGCGGTGGTCCGTCCCTGGCTCCAGGATTTCACGGCCACTTATCTGAAGCATCATATTAAATATGGAAATGACGAGATTCGTGAGCAGATCCAGGCGGTATATGATGCGGGTTACGAAGAATGGATACTGTGGAATGCATCAAACAACTATCATTACGGAGGACTTGAACAATGAATGCAGTTCCGAAACCAGGAGAATTTTACAGACACTTTAAAAATAGAATGTATCAGATCATAGCAGTGGCAACCCACTCTGAGACAGGAGAAAAATGGTGGTATACCAGGCGCTTTACGGCAGTTTCAGCGTCTGGGTCCGCCCGCTTTCCATGTTCATGGAAGAGGTGGATCATGAAAAATATCCCGATGCCGGGCAAAAATACAGATTTGAGCCGGTAAACCCCGGACAGACGGCCAGGGAACCGGTGCCAGCCGGAGAAAAAGCAGAGGCCATAGTCCTGGGGGAAGATGATGAGTTTGACATTATACTGCTTGATTCTGAGGAAGAGGATGAACCGCCCGCAGAGGACGCAGTCAGCCCGCTCCTGCTGGAATTTCTGGATACGGAATCCTTTGAGGAGAGAATGGCAATACTGCAGAGAATGAAGGGAAAAGCCGGACAGCGTGAGGTGGACAGCCTCTGCCTCTGTCTGGATGTGAAACCGTCGGAGGGGACGATAGAAGAACAGCTTGAAGATATAAAACAATGCCTGAGGATGCAGCAGAGATATGATGCGTCCAGACTGCGCCGGAGATAAAGATATGTTTAATATTGAAGAAGAACTGAAGAAACTTCCGGCTCAGCCGGGAGTTTATATCATGCATGATGCTAAGGATGAAATCATCTATGTGGGCAAGGCAATCAGCCTGAAAAACCGGGTCCGCCAGTATTTTCAGAGCAGCCGCAACAAGACCGCAAAGATAGAACAGATGGTGTCAAGGATTGCCAGATTCGAATATATCGTGACGGATTCGGAGCTGGAGGCCCTTGTCCTGGAGTGTAATCTGATTAAAGAACACCGGCCGCGTTACAATACAATGCTGAAGGATGATAAGACATATCCGTATATCAAAGTAACCGTGTCGGAGGAATATCCCAGAATTCTGTTCTCGCGTATGATGAAAAAGGATAAGAATAAATATTTCGGACCATTTACCAGTGCCGGGGCGGTGAAGGACACAATAGAGCTGATACACAAGATATACCATATCAGAACCTGCACGAGAAAGCTTCCTCAGGATATCGGCAAAGACAGGCCGTGCCTCTATTACCATATCCACCAGTGTGACGCTCCCTGTCAGGGCTATGTATCAAAGGAGGAATATCAGCAGTCCGTGAAGCAGGCCCTGGCATTTTCTGGGCGGCAGATATGAGCCTGTCATGAAATACCCGAAGACAGGATGACGGCGGCTTCCGAAGAGATGGAATTTGAAAAGCGATTGAATACAGGAGCTTCTTGGCAGTGTCCGCAAGGTGGCCCAGAAACAGAAGATAACCAGCCAGAGCATAGACGACAGGGATATTATCGCCATGGCCAAGGATGACGGGGATGCCGTTGTACAGGTGTTTTTTGTCAGGGATGGACGTCTGATAGGCAGGAACATCCATATGTCCATATCCTCCGCCGAGGAGGACGGACAGATACTGAACAGCTTTGTAAAGCAGTTTTATGCCGGGACGCCGTTTATCCCCCATGAGATCTGGGTGCAGGAGGAACTTGAAGATGCTGAGGTTATCGTCAGCTTCCTGACAGCCAGAAGGGGACAGAAGGTAAAATAGTTGTTCCCAAGAAGGAAGTAAGGCGAGCAGCTTGTAGAGCTGGCCGAGAAGAATGCCCGGATGGTGCTTTCCCAGGACAAGGAAAAGATTAAAAGGGAAGAGCTTCGCACGATTGGCGCTATGAATCAGGTGGGAGAATGGATCGGTCTTAGGGCGTAAAAGAATCGAGGCCTATGATATCTCCAATATCAGCGGCTTCGAATCAGTCGGTTCCATGATTGTTTATGAGGACGGCAGGCCAAAGAGGAATGATTACAGGAAGTTCCGCATAAAAACTGTTAAGGGCCCTAATGATTATGCATCCATGCGGGAAGTGCTGACCCGCCGTTTCTCCCATGGACTTACGGAGGCGGAGCAGCTGAAGGCGGAAGGAACCGATGCGGCATTGGAAGCTTTACAAGATTTCCGGATCTGATCAGTGATGGATGGCGGCAGGGGACAGGTTAACATTGCCCTGGAGGTGCTTAAGAGCCTTCAGATTGAGATTCCCGTCTGCGGTATGGTAAAAGATGACAACCACAGAACGCGCGGTCTTTATTATAATAATGTGGAGATTCCCATTGATCACCATTCGGAAGGATTCCGTCTGATTACAAGAGTGCAGGATGAGGCGCACCGTTTTGCCATAGAATATCACAGGAGCCTGCGCAGCAAAGAGCAGGTGCGTTCTGTCCTGGATGATATTAAGGGAATCGGGCCGGCTAGAAGAAAAGCTCTGATGCGTCACTTTAAGACGATAGAGGCTGTCAGGGATGCCGGGATCGAGGAACTCGCCGGAGCGCCTCAGATGAACCGGAATGCGGCCGAGGCCGTCTACCGCTTCTTTCATGGGGAAGAGATGACAACCAGTTAAAGTTATGATAGGATAAAGACAGTTACTGTACACGATACGGCAGTGAATGAAGACACTGAACCGTTATATTATAATTAACACCGCAGAGAAGGAGAAGAAGGACCATGTATGGAGTTACGATAACGGAACTGATAGAAAAGCTGGGGCTTCGGAATATGACCATGGAGCTGGATACCGACGCGATTGTGCTGGTGCATCCGGATGTAAATCGTCCGGCACTGCAGCTGACCGGATTTTTTGATCATTTTGACAAGGACCGCGTGCAGATTATCGGATATGTGGAGCAGGCCTATCTCGATAAATTGACGCCGGAGCGAAGACATGAGGTGTATGACGCCCTGATTTCCAGCCAGATTCCCTGTCTTCTCTTCAGCCGGGGAATGAAGCCGGAGGAGGATGTGCTGGAGCTTTGCAACCATTACGGGGTTCCCTGCATGGTGTCTGAGAAGACGACTTCCGATCTGATGGCGGAAGTGATCCGCTGGCTCAATGTGAAGCTTGCTCCGATGATCAGTATTCACGGTGTCCTGGTGGACGTGTTTGGAGAGGGTGTCCTGATTATGGGAGAGCGGGATTGGAAAGAGCGAGGCCGCTCTGGAACTGATTAAAGGGGCCACCGCCTTGTCAGCGACGATGGTTGAGATCCGCCGTCAGTGATGAGACGATTATTGGTTCCGCGCCGGATATCACCAGGCATTTTATTGAGCTTCGTGGTATCGGGATCATTGATGTAAAGACTCTGTACGGTGTTGAGAGTGTAAAGGATACACAGTCGATTGACATGGTGATTAAGCTGGAGGAGTGGGATCGAGAGAAAGAATATGACAGACTGGGAATGGAAGATCAGTATACGGAAGTTCTCGGCAATAAGGTAGTCTGCCATTCTATCCCGATCCGCCCGGCAGAAATCTTGCCATAATCGTAGAGTCGGCGGCTGTGAACTACAGACAGAAAAGATGGTATAATGCGGCACGGGCTTTACAACCGCGTGCAGGCCAACCTTGCGAGAAAAGATTAAAGAGTTTGGCAAAGATTAATAAACAGGCAGGACAGAATATGAGTGGATTTTTAAAAACTGTGTCTGGCGCAGGAAACGGCCAGGTAACGAGAGATGAGATGATGAACCGGCATACCACATTCCGCGTGGGCGGCCCGGCGTCTTATTTTGTATCACCGGACGGCGATGAAGCGCTGAAAAGTGCTTCTCCTCTGCCGGGAGGAACAGATGCCCTATTATATACTCGGCAACGGAAGCAATCTTCTGGTCAGCGACAAAGGCTATGGCGGCGTTATGATTCTGATGGGGGGGATTCGCGCAGATCCGGAGGATGCCCGGCGAACTGGCGGCCGGGCCGGAGCCTTCTATCCAGAATCGCCAGAGAGGCGCAGGAGCATTCCCTGACAGGCTTTGAATTTGCGGCAGGGATTCCGGGCACGCTGGGCGGAGCGGTTGTCATGAATGCGGGGCCTATGACGGAGATGAAAAATGTTCTGAAGACTGTGAGCGTGATGGATAAGAACGGCCGGATCCTAGAGCTGTCCGCCAATGAGCTGGAGCTGGGATACCGCCGAAGCTGCATCCAGGAAAAGAATACATAGTCCTCTCCGCCGTGATTTCGCTGAAACAGGGAGACAAAGAGGCGATTCAGACAAAGATGGCTGAACTGGCCGGGAAAAGGCGGGATAAACAGCCTTTGGAATATCCCAGCGCGGGAAGCACGTTCAAACGGCCGGCCGGATATTTTGCCGGTAAACTGATAGAGGATGCAGGCCTTCGCGGCTACCGTGAAGGAGGCGCGCAGGGTTCAGAGAAGCACTGCGGTTTTGTCATTAACAGCGGCGGGCGACGGCGGAGGATATCCGTTTACTGTGCCGCTCCGTGCAAAAAAAGGTGAAAGAGACATCTGGAGTGGACCTGGAGACGGAAGTACGTATGATTGGCTGGGATGAATAAGTACTCAGGAACAGCATGGAAAAGACAGAGGGATGACCGGAGGAAAAGAAAATGCGGCTTGTAATTGTGACCGGAATGTCGGGAGCAGGGAAGACTGCAGCTCTCAAGATGCTTGAAGATATGGGATTTTACTGTGTTGATAACCTTCCCATTCCACTGGTGGGAAAGTTTGCGGAACTGGTGGAGAGCAGCAGCGGAGCTATAAAGAGCGGGCATTGGGGATTGACGTGAGAAGCGGCGAGGAATTGTGCCAGCTTGAAAATACTCTGGGAGAGTGGGATCGGCTTAAATTTCCATATGAGATTCTGTTTCTGGATGCCAATGATGAAATTTTGATTAAACGATATAAGGAAACAAGGAGAAATCATCCTCTTGCCGGAACTCAGCGGCTGGATCGCGGCATTGCCAAAGAAAGGGAGAAACTGAAATTTTTAAAAAAACGGGCAGACTATATCCTGGACACGAGCAAGCTTTTGACAAGGGAACTGAGAGGGAGCTTGAAAAAATCTTTCTGGACCATTAAAGATTTTCCAGCCTGTTCGTAACAGTGTTGAGCTTTGGATTTAAATACGGAATTCCGTCCGATGCGGATCTCGTCTTTGACGTCCGTTTTCTTCCGAACCCCTACTATGACGACAGTCTGCGTTACCATACAGGGAATGAGAGAGAGGTTCAGGACTTTGTGAAACAGGGAGGAACTGCCGATATTTTCCTGTGGAAGCTTTATGATATGATAGGCTTCCTTCTGCCATACTATGTGCAGGAGGGAAAGAACCAGCTTGTCATTGCCGTTGGCTGTACCGGAGGTAAACACCGTTCCGTCACCATTGCCAATATGCTGCATGAAAAGCTGAAAACCCACAGGGATATCGGACTTAAGATAGAGCACAGGGATATCGGAAAAGATAGTATAACGGCTCAGTAGACTTGTATGCAGGAAATAGAGGTGGAGAGATGTCATTTTCGTCCCGTGTGAAAGAAGAACTTTCCAGGCAGCTTAGCTCTGCCAGACATTGCCAGATAGCGGAGATTGCCGCCATCTTAAGTTTATGCGGCAGAATTCACAACGATGAAGAAGATCATTACAGTATCCGCATCCACACGGAAAATGTGGCGGTTGCGAGAAAATACTTTACATTATTGAAAAAAGCATTTAATATAGGAACTGATATTTCTATCCGGAGGAATGCATTCCTTAAGAAGAACAGAACTTATACGGTGGTGATACGCGGTCATGAGGACTCTGTCCGTGTTCTGGAGGCATGCAAGCTGTTGGATGAACACGGGGAGGTCTCAGAGAATTTTTCCATTGTGAAGAATCTGGTAGTCCAGAATCCGTGCTGCCGCAGGGCCTTTATCAGAGGCGCATTTCTGGCGGCGGGCTCCTGAGCGATCCGGAGAAATTTTATCATTTTGAGATAGTCTGCGCTTCAGAGGAAAAGGCAAAACAACTGCAGGCTATGATAGCAACTTTTTCAATTGATGCGAAAATAGTTGTCAGGAAGAAGTATTTTGTGGTATATATAAAAGAAGGCAGTCAGATTGTGGAGATTCTTGGCGTGATGGAGGCACATTTGTCCCTGATGGATCTGGAGAATATCAGGATCCTGAAGGAGATGAGAAACAGTGTCAACCGCCAGGTGAACTGCGAGACGGCAAACATTAACAAAACAGTTTCGGCGCTGTAAAGCAGTTGGGGATATTACTTACATCCGGGATACAGTTGGCCTTGATTATCTGCCGGAGACGCTGGCGGAGATTGCACAGGTCAGGCTGGACAGGCCGGACGCAACACTGAAAGAGCTTGGAGAGAGCCTGGATCCCCAGGTGGGTAAATCCGGAGTAAACCATCGGCTTAGAAAGATCAGTACGATCGCAGAAAACCTCAGAGCTCAGAAAGAGTAAAAAAAGGTAACAGCTCAGACAGGTCTGCGCACTCACTGCGCTGACCGTAAAAGTAAGAAAGCGATGGCGTAAGTTCTTTGAGAAGATGAGGAGGATATTATGAGAAGTAAGGAAGTTACAATTGGACTTGCATCAGGTCTGGAGGCAGACCGGCCGCTATGCTGGTACAGGTAGCCAGCCAGTATAACTGCAGTATTTATCTGGAGAACGGAGACAAAAGTGTCAATGCCAAAGTATTATGGGAATGATGACGCTTCAGCTGCGGGAAGGCGAGGAGGTGCTCGTTAAGGCTGACGGGGCTGACGAGGAAGAGGCGCTGGAAGGCATTGAGAACTATTTAAAGAGCAATTAATTTTACATCACAGGCTGCTGCAGGGAAACTATTGCGCGGCCTTTTAAAATTGGTGAAAAGTAAGAATATTTTTCATCCTGCGAAAGGAGAACAGGGAGTTGCATTTACTCATCTGCATGTGCATACGGAATACAGTCTGCTGGACGCGTCCAGTAAGATTAAGGAATTGACGGCCAGAGCGAAAGAGCTGGGTATGGACAGCCTGGCAATCACCGACCATGGAGTAATGTATGGAGTGATTGATTTTTACCGGGCGGCAAAGGAAGCCGGAATCAAGCCGATCATCGGCTGCGAGATTTATGTGGCGCCGGGATCGCGGTTTGACCGGGAGAACGTGAACGGGGAAGACCGGTATTATCATTTAATCCTGCTGGCGTAAAATAATGTGGGATACCAGAACCTGATGAAGATTGTATCCAAAGGGTTTGTCGAAGGCTTTTATTATAAGCCGAGGGTGGATTTTGAAGTGCTCCGGGAGTACAGTGAGGGAATCATCTCCCTGAGCGCCTGCCTGGGAGGCGAGGTGCAGCGTTATCTCACCAGAGGGATGTATGAGGAGGCCTGCAAATCGGCCCTCCGCTATCAGGAAATTTTCGAGAGGGAAATTTTTTCCTGGAGCTTCAGGACCACGGAATACCGGCGCAGAAGACGGTAAACCAGGGGCTGCTGCGCATGAGCCAGGAGCTGGGCATCCCGCTTACGGCGACCAACGACTGCCATTATATTTATAAAGAAGACGTCGAGTCCCATGATATCCTGCTCTGCATCCAGACAGGCAAGAAGGTGGCGGATGAGAACAGGATGCGGTATGAGGGGGGCCAGTTTTATCTGAAGTCGGAGGAAGAGATGAGGAAATTTTCCCATACGCCGCCGATGCCCTGGATAATACCCATAAAATAGCGGAGCGCTGCAATGTGGATATTGAATTCGGCGTCACAAAGCTGCCCCAGTTCGACGTGCCGGAGGGGTATACCTCGTGGGAATATCTGAGAAAGCTCTGCTTTGACGGTTTTAATAAGCATTATCCTGACGATGACGGAACGCTGAAAGAGAGGCTGGAATACGAGCTGGGTGTTATTCAGTCCATGGGATACGTGGACTATTTCCTGATCGTATGGGATTTTATCCATTTTGCAAAATCCCATGATATTATGGTGGGGCCGGGACGCGGTTCCGCAGCAGCAGTATTGTGGCCTACAGCCTGGGGATCACCGATATCGATCCCATCCGTTACCAGCTGCTCTTTGAGCGTTTCCTGAATCCGGAGAGGGTGTCGATGCCTGATATTGATATCGACTTCTGCTTTGAGCGCAGACAGGAGGTTATCGATTATGTCGTGAGCAAATACGGAAAAGACAGGGTGGTTCAGATTGTGACCTTCGGTACGCTGGCCGCTAAGGGCGTGGTCCGTGACGTAGGCCGTGTTCTGGACATGCCTTATGCAAAATGTGATTCGATTGCGAAGATGATTCCGGGAGATTTGGGAATGACACTCGACAAGGCCCTGAAGGCCAGCCCGGATCTGCGGAACGCCTATCAGGAGGATGACGAAGTCAAGTATCTGATAGACATGAGCCGGAGACTGGAGGGCCTGCCGCGCCATACGTCTATGCATGCCGCCGGAGTCGTCATCAGTAAGGCGTCGGTAGATGAGTATGTACCGCTGTCAAGAGCGGCCGACGGTTCCATTACGACCCAGTTTACCATGACGACGCTGGAGGAACTGGGGCTTCTTAAAATGGATTTCCTGGGCCTCCGTACCCTGACGGTAATCCAGAATGCGGTACGTCTGGCCGAAAAAACCTGCAAAAAGACAATCGACCTTTATAATATCGATTATAATGATAAGAACGTGCTGGATGCCATCGGAACGGGAAAGAACGACGGCGTGTTCCAGCTTGAAAGCTCGGGGATGAAGAGCTTTATGAAGGAGTTAAAGCCCGAGAACCTCGAGGATATCATAGCCGGTATTTCCCTGTACCGTCCGGGTCCGATGGACTTTATTCCCGGTATCTCAAAGGGAAAACGACAAGAAATCCATAACCTACGAGTGCCCGCAGCTTGAACCCATCCTGTCTCCGACCTATGGCTGTATCGTTTATCAGGAGCAGGTTATGCAGATTGTAAGAGATCTGGCTGGTTACACCATGGGCCGGAGCGATCTGGTACGCCGTGCCATGTCCAAGAAAAAAGGTCGGTTATGGAAAAGGAGCGCCAGAACTTCGTTTACGGCAACGGGGAGGAGGGCGTAAAAGGATGTATTGCCAACGGGATTGACGAAAAGACGGCAAACCATATTTACGATGAGATGATAGACTTTGCCAAATACGCGTTTAACAAATCCCATGCCGCTGCCTATGCGGTTGTCTCCTACCAGACTGCTTATTTGAAATATTATTATCCCGTTGAATTTATGGCGGCGCTGATGACTTCGGTCAAGGACAATGTGACGAAGGTGTCTGAGTATATCATGGCCTGCCGGCAGATGGGAATGAAGATAGTTCCTCCCGATATTAACGAGGGGGAAGGCGGCTTTTCCGTCTCAGGCGGTTCCATCCGCTACGGCCTTTCCGCAATCAAGAGCATCGGCCAGTCCGTTGTGGAGGAGATAGTGAAGGAGCGCCGGGAACGGGGAGAATTTAAAACCCTGGAAGATTTCGTGGACCGGATGAGCAGTAAAGAGGTAAATAAGAGAACTCTGGAGAGTTTTATCAAGTCCGGGGCCATGGATTCGCTTCCGGGAACGAGAAAACAGAAATTCCTGGTATCCGCGCAGCTTCTTGATCAGAAGAACAAAGAAAAGAAGAATTCCATGGAAGGGCAGATGACGATGTTTGATTTCGTGGCCGAGGAAGAAAAAGAGAACTTCCAGGTGACGTTTCCAAACGTCGGGGAATATACGAAGGACGAGCTTCTCTACTTTGAAAAGGAGATGCTGGGCGTATACATCAGCGGCCATCCGATGGAGGCCTATATCGGCTTATGGGAAAAGAATGTAACTGCCAGGACGTCGGATTTCATAGTGGACGAAGAGACAGGCGAAGCGCAAGTCAGGGACGGCGCTATTGTCACCATCGGCGGTATGCTTACGGCGAAGACAGTTAAGACTACCCGGACCAATAAAATGATGGCGTTTGTGACAATCGAGGATCTGTACGGCAGTGTGGAGGTTCTGGTTTTCCCCAGGGATTATGAGAAAAGGCGGGATCTCCTGGAGCAGGATGCCAAAGTATTCATAACAGGGAAAGCGTCTATCGGCGACGACCCCGTAGGAAAGCTAATCTGTGAGCAGGTAATCCCATTTGAGGCCGTTCCCAGGGAATTATGGCTTCAATATCCGGATAAGGAGGCCTATTTCTCCCGGGAGCAGGAGCTTTTGGATCTGCTCAGGGGCTACGAAGGAAACGATCAGGTGATTATCTACCTGGGAAAAGAGAAGGCAAAAAAGGTGCTTCCAAGAAACTGGAACGTGGAGGCAAAGGAAGAGCTTCTGGATGCTCTCAGGGGAAAACTGGGGGAAAAGAATGTGAAGGTCCTCGAGAAGACAATTGATAAGGTAGGACGGAGAGGGTAGAGAATCAAGGATGGAGGATGCGTCCGGGATGAAAGCCTTCTGCCGGAGCGTCTCGCCTTCTCCGCGTCTCCTCTAGTTAAAAAAATATCATAAACCCCTTGAAAAGATGAAAAAAATGCATTAGAATAAGATGAATTGAGGTAATTGTCAGGGTTCAGAACAGTTACGGATTAAGGAATAACCAGTATTTGTTGATAGATATGGCGAGACGGAGGAATATACTATGACAAAAGAGGTAAAGACGATCGGTGTTTTAACCAGCGGCGGCGATGCGCCGGGAATGAATGCGAGTATCCGGGCTGTCGTAAGGACGGCAATCAACAAGGGGATGAAGGTAAAGGGCATTATGAGGGGATATGCCGGTTTACTTCAGGAAGAGATTGTTGATATGGACGGTACAAGCGTTGCCGATACCATCGGACGCGGCGGCACGATTCTTTACACGGCACGATGTCCCGAATTCACTACGGTTGAAGGCCAGAAAAAGGGAGCTGAGATTTGTAAGAAACACGGTATTGACGGTCTGGTGGTCATCGGAGGAGACGGTTCTTACCGCGGTGCGGGCAAGCTTTCTGCTCTCGTGTAAACACGGTCGGACTCCCCGGAACCATCGATCTTGATATTGCCTGTACCGATTATACCATCGGTTTTGACACGGCTATCAATACGGCGATGGAGGCCATAGATAAGGTAAGAGATACATCCACATCCCATGAACGGTGCAGTATCATTGAGGTTATGGGACGCCATGCGGGCTATATTGCGCTTTGGTGCGGTATTGCCAACGGCGCGGAGGACATTCTTCTGCCGGAACGGTATGACGGCAACGAACAGATGCTGATTAACAGGATTATAGAGAACAGGAAGCGGGGCAAGAAGCACCACATCATTATTAATGCCGAAGGAATCGGCCATTCCGCTTCCATGGCCAGAAGAATCGAAGCGGCGACCGGGCTGGAGACAAGGGCAACCATACTGGGCTACATGCAGAGAGGCGGCGCTCCCACCTGTAAAGACAGGGTATATGCCTCCATCATGGGTTCAAAAGCGGTGGAACTGCTGGCCGAAGGAAAGACAAACCGGGTGGTAGCGTATAAGCACGGAGAATTTGTTGACTTTGATATTCAGGAAGCGCTTAATATGACAAAGGATATTCCGGAGGATCAGTACGAAATCAGCAAGCTTCTGGTAAGATAGAAGGATTGCAGGCCGGGAAAAGACAAAAAGATTGATAGGTATATGAAAAAGGCATACTGTCCGGAGGGCAGAATGCCTTTTGATGTGTAACGGATGGAGGATAAGATGGAGAATGCGGCAGGTGGTAAGCATGAGGAGAATATCGTTCTCTGCGGCGCCAATTCCTATGTGGAAAAATATTATTTTAACGAGCAGTTTGCCGGACTACCGGAGGGGATCAAGGAGGAACTCCATATTATGTGCGTACTCTTTACGGAAGATGTGGGAGGCGCCATGATGCTGGAATTTGCTCCGGACGGAACGCTGGAGTTCCGGATTGAGGCTGAAGAGACGGACTATCTCTTTGATGAGATTGGCAGCGGGCTTAAGGTAAAGCAGTATCAGAGGGAAAAGCGGGAGCTGCTGGAATCTCTGGAGTTATATTACAAAGTATTTATCCTCGGGATACCGGCGGAACAATTGCTGGAAGAGCGGGAGGAAGACGGAGAAGAACAGAGCAGATGAAGTTACGAATAGGAAATGTAGAACTGGAGAACAACGTTACACTGGCCCCCATGGCCGGAGTGACGGATCTCCCCTTCCGGCTGCTGTGCAGGGAGCAGGGCTGCGGCCTGATGTGTACGGAGATGGTCAGCGCCAAGGCACTTCTTTATAATAACAGGAATACGAAACCAATCCTGGCGGTAAGGGAAGAAGAGCGTCCGGTAGCCGTACAGCTTTTCGGTTCGGATCCCGATATCATGAGCGATATGGCGCTCCGGCTGGAAGAAGGTCCTTATGATATCATTGATGTCAATATGGGCTGTCCGGTCCCGAAGATTGTAAACAATGGCGAAGGCTCGGCTCTGATGAAAAATCCGAAGCTGGCCGAGGCAATCCTGACCTCGATGGTTAAAAAGCTTCATAAACCGGTAACCGTAAAATTCAGAAAGGGATTCGATGATTCCTGTGTCAATGCGGTGGAGTTTGCCAGGATGGCGGAGAGCTGCGGCGTCTCTGCGGTGGCGGTTCACGGGCGGACCCGGGAACAGTACTATTCCGGCAAGGCGGACTGGGATATTATCCGTCAGGTGAAGGAAGCGGTTAAAATCCCGGTTATCGGGAACGGCGACATTTTTACGCCGCAGGATGCCAAGCGGATGATCGACCTGACGGGCTGTGACGGTGTCATGGTGGCCAGAGGCGCCAAAGGCAATCCGTGGCTGTTTGGGCGTATCAACCATTATCTCGATACCGGAATTCTTTTGCCTCCCCCGGACAGGGAAGAGCTAAAAGCGACAATTATCCGCCACGGCAGACTGCAGACGGAATTCAAGGGCGAACACATTGCGATGCGTGAAATGCGGGGGCATGTGGCCTGGTATACGGCCGGTTACCCTAATTCATCTTCCCTTAGAAATGACATCAACAAGGTTGCTTCGATGGAGGAATTGATTACCCTGATTGAGGAACGCTTATAACGAAAAAACCCTTGTAAATAAACGGAAAACGCAGGTTCCGATTCTTGACAAGGGGAACTTTATCAGTTATAATAGTGCGATGCAATATTAGAACGATTTCGGAGACGAATTATCGGAAGGAAGGATAGTTGTCATGGCAGAAAAGAAAAATATTTTAACGTATGCAGGTCTTAAGCAGTATGAGGATGAGCTGCAGGATCTGAAGGTGAATAAACGCAGGGAGATCGCCCAGAAAATTAAAGAAGCAAGAGAGCAGGGAGATTTGTCCGAGAATGCGGAATACGACGCTGCGAAGGATGAGCAGAGGGATATCGAGGCCAGGATCGAGGCTCTTGAGAAGCTTCTTAAGAATGCAGAAGTAGTTGTGGAGGACGAGATTGACCTTGACAAGATCAGCGTTGGCTGTAAAGTTAAACTTCTGGATGTGGAAGAAGACGAGGAGATGGAATTTAAGATTGTAGGTTCCACAGAGGCCAACAGCCTTCAGAACAAAATCTCCAACGAATCTCCGGTAGGCCATGCGCTGCTTGGCAAGAAAGAGGGAGAAACCGTTCAGGTAGAGACACAGGCAGGAATGATTCATTATAAGATACTGGAAATCCAGAGAGTATCATAATTTAAGTTCACAAAGGAGTGGAAGAAATTGGCAGAGCAGAATCAGCAGAATAAGAAGGAAGAACAGGATTTAAACCAGCTTCTTAAGGTGCGCCGCGCGAAAAGCTGGCGGAGCTTCAGGAGAATGGAAAGGATCCGTTTCAGATTACGAAATTTGATGTTACGGCACACAGCACCGACGTAAAGGACAACTTTGAGACCATGGACGGCAAAGAGGTGACTCTTGCGGGACGAATGATGTCCAAACGTGTGATGGGCAAAGCGTCTTTCTGTAATATCCAGGATTTAAAGGGCAATATCCAGTCTTATGTTGCCAGAGACAGTATCGGTGAGGAATCCTATAAAGAATTCAAAAAGATGGATATCGGTGATGTAGTGGGAATCAGAGGTACGGTATTCAAAACTAAGACAGGAGAGATTTCCATTCATGCGGAAGCCGTAACCCTTCTATCAAAGAGCTTACAGATTCTGCCGGAGAAATTCCACGGCCTTACCAATACAGATATGCGTTACAGACAGCGATACGTTGATCTGATCATGAATCCCGAGGTTAGGGATACGTTTGTGAAGCGTTCCCGGATTATCAAGGAAGTCCGTAACTTCCTAGACGGCCGCGGATTTATGGAAGTGGAGACGCCAATGCTTGTTCCGAACGCAGGCGGTGCGGCGGCCAGACCGTTCACTACACATTACAATGCCCTGGACGAAGATGTTAAATTGCGTATTTCACTGGAGCTGTACTTAAAGAGGCTGATCGTGGGCGGTCTTGAAAGAGTCTACGAAATCGGCCGTGTATTCCGCAACGAAGGCGTGGATACGAGACACAATCCTGAATTCACCCTGATGGAATTATATCAGGCGTATACCGATTATTATGGAATGATGGAACTGGTTGAGACGATGTTCCGCGAGGTGGCGAAGAAGGTTCTCGGCACGGCGAAGCTCATATACGACGGTGTGGAGATTGACCTGGAGAAGCCGTTTGAGAGGATTACGATGGTGGATGCCCTGAAGAAATACAAGGGAATCGACTTTACGCAGATCAAGACGGACGAGGAAGCAAAAGCGCTGGCGGATCAGTATCATATTGAGTATGAGGCCAGACATAAGAAAGGCGATATCCTCAGCATGCTGTTTGAGGAGTTTGTGGAAGAGCATCTTGTACAGCCTACCTTCATCCTTGATCATCCGATAGAGATCTCTCCTCTGACGAAGAAAAAACCGGAGAATCCCGACTATACGGAGCGTTTTGAGCTGTTTATCACAAAGCGCGAGATGGCTAATGCCTACTCCGAATTAAACGATCCGCTGGATCAGATAGAACGTTTTAAAGCACAGGAAGCCCTGCTGGCGGCAGGAGATGAAGAAGCCAACTCAATGGATGAGGACTTTGTCAATGCCCTGATGGTTGGTATGCCTCCGACCGGCGGTATTGGTATCGGTATGGACCGTTTCATTATGTCTGCTTACGGATTCCTACGCAATCAGAGATGTACTTCTGTTCCCGACGATGAAGACACTGGGCGGAAATGACGTTTCTAAGAAAGAAGAAAAGACAGTTATCACAGAGGAAAAAGCAGCGGAAAAAATTGATTTTTCCAATGTCAAAATAGAGCCTCTGTTTGAGGAAATGGTTGATTTTGAGACATTTGCAAAGTCTGACTACCGTGCAGTCAAGATTAAAGACTGTACTGCCGTTCCAAAGAGCAAGAAGCTTCTTCAGTTCACATTGGATGACGGAAGCGGTACGGATCGCACGATATTAAGCGGAATTCACGAGTATTACGAGCCGGAAGAGCTGATTGGAAAGACGGCAATCGCCATTGTCAATCTGCCTCCTCGTAAGATGATGGGGATTGATTCCTGCGGAATGCTGATCTCGGCGGTTCACGAGGAAGATGGAAAAGAAGGGCTGAACCTTTTGATGGTGGACGACCGGATTCCGGCCGGAGCAAAGCTGTATTAAGCGTAACAGTTTAAGCGGTCTGAATTTGTGTGAAAATCTGATAGAATTGACAAATAAGGTGGGAAAGCATCAATTAATGATACTTTCCCACCTTTCTGTTGAAGGCGGTGACCTGTGCGCGGAGCGTGCAGGTTATCGTTACTCGGCGCTGATTGTGAATCCCGGCCCGTCCATCTGCTTGGCTCTGTACATTGCAGCATCTGCTTTCCTGTACAATTCTTCAAAATCGGCCGTATATTCATTAAATAATGCGACTCCGATGCTGCAGCTGATATCAATATTGATATCCGTACATTCAAAGTGTGTGGCTTTTGCCAGCTCATGCGCCTTTTTTTCGGCAAGAGAGCAGGAGGAAATGTTTTTAATCAGCGCCATAAACTCGTCTCCTCCGATACGGCCGACGATGTCATCGCTTCTGAAGACAGAGCGGATTCTTGTGGCAACCTCGACCAGAACCTGGTCTCCCGGCATATGGCCGTAATTGTCGTTAATCAATTTGAATTTATTGACGTCAATCATGAACAGGGCGTGCTTCTGGGAGGCGCCTTCCCCGGCCAGGAAGGTTTTGATAAGCTCCAGCGTGGTGTCATGGTTATAAAGACCGGTCATCTGGTCCCTCTGCGCCAGAAGCTTCAGTCTTTCCACTTCACGGTGCTGCCGGTCGATATTTCTGTAATATACAAAGGCCAGCAAATCGTTATTGAAAGGATCCGGCATGGTATGCAGTTCAAAGCTTACCCAGGCCGGAACGCCGTTCATCTCTTTCAGAAATTCATAGGTAATGGTGGAATGGCCTTCGTCATAAGCCTTCCCGATATTTTCTCTGGAAAGAGTACCGAAATAATCGACGGCTTCCTTGCTGATACCGGGCATCAGGGCCAGTATTTCGGAAAACGCCTGTAAGTGATACTGTTTATAAAGTCCTGTTCTTCAGGGATGTCCGTGTGGATTTCTTCGATTGTATTCTGCGAGACATTGATCCGCGCGGTGGTGAAAATATCCGACGGCAGTGTTTTGTTGAATTCAATTTCCCGTTCATACCGGGCAATTATGTTCCGCTGCTCCGTCACATCGTTGGATATGCCGATGGCGCGGTAGGGCCTGCCTTCCTTGTCAAAGGTATTGGTATACCTGATATGCTCATACCAGTAGCCCTGCTGGTCGGCCCTCCGTATTTTGAAGATACCCTCCGCCGCCGGGGAACCGTTGTCCAGGTCTTTGTACATTTTGGCAAAGGCGTCCGCACTGTCGGGGTGGATATATTCCGACTCAATCAGTGAGCGGGGAACGTCCTTCACGACGGTATTCAGACCGTGTACTTTTACGGAATTCTCGCCCTGGATGATACATCTGTTTTTAAAATCATATTCCCAGATACTTATACCTGTGGTCTCAAGGGCCACGTTTGCAAGCTGTTCATTATAGCGGGCCTTTTCCTCCGCGTTCTTCGTATCCGTAATATCGACACAGAGGGCAACAAGCTTTTTACCGTTCGATTCGTCGTGGGAATATTTGCCGTTCTCACGAATCCAGATATATTCCCCGTCTTTTTTCCGAAGCCGGTATTCACGTATGAATTCTTTCTTATGGTAAAGCTGGCGGCGCATGGTCTTCTCTGCTTCATACACCTCATCCAGGCAGATGAGATTAGACCATTTGCCGTTCACGCAAGCGATCAGTTCGGCGGCAGTCCGATAACCGAGATGGCGGGCCAGGGATTCGCTGACATAGTGAATCGGGTAGCCGGCCGTGTCACGGATGCACAGGGTGCCTCCGCGGAGCTGGCGGTTAATCAGGTCCAGGAATTCGCGCTGGAGGGAATCGTTGTATGCGTAGCCGATTCCATAGTTAGAAAGGACATTATTGACCCGCAAACGGACAATTCCCGGATCTAACGGTTTATCCACGAAATCGGCGGCTCCCAGAGAGATGGCCTTCTGCTTGATCTGATCATCCCCCACGGAGGTAATAATTATGACAGGTATGCCGTTATTGTAGATAAACTTGTTCTTTTCTTTCAGAAAAGTGAAGCCGTCCATGACAGGCATCGATACGTCGCAAATAATAAAAACCAGATCCTGACGGTGGCGGTCGAGCAGGGTAAGCGCGACCTGGCCGTTTTCGGCCTCCAGCACCTCAAAGTTGTCCTTGAAGATCAGCTTTGCAATATATCTTGTTATAATATCATCATCCACGATTAGTATTTTATTTTGACCGGACATGGCGTCTCCTTTTCGGCTCCCTTATAATCATCAAAGGACGCAAATCCCTTGCCGCTTCAACATGGTGGAGCACTAGCCGAGCATATTTATCTTATCTATAACAATCTGATATTCCTTTTGAGCCGTCTCAAAATATGGAGGGATGTCTTCCGTCCGCATCGTACAACTGTCCTCCGAGTCCAACTTTTTCAGTTTACATTTATCGCTATTATAATATATATTAAGCCTATATTCAAGCAAATCGCCTTTTTTCAGCACGTAAAACGCACGAATGCGTTACCGACAGTTTGACGTACTTTTTTCAGACAGCGGAATGCGGTTTTAGTTACTGTCCACAGGCAGGAATAAAGATTGACAGAAGGGCGTTTAAAATTATATCATAGAGGCAGGTATTCAATAAGAGAAACTGTGATTCGGAAACTTAAAATAAAGATTTGAGGTAAGTTAAATAATGAAAGAAGAAAATGATAAATCAAAGAAACTTCAGACAGTAGAACGGGCTTTGGATGTACTCTACCTGTTTCACAAATATAACGGCATAACATTAAGCTTTGTGGCCGAGGAGATGAATATGAGCACTACGGTAGCCTACCGGCTGCTGTATACACTGGCGGACAGCGGTTTCTTAAGGCAGGAAAAGGCAAGCAAGAAGTATTATCTGGGAGAGAAGAGCCTGCTGCTGGGCTACAGCGCGATACGTTCCCAGGAGCTGGAGAAAACAGCCTATCCCATTATGAAGAGGCTCATGGATAAATGCGGGCTGAGTGTGATCCTGACTTCTTTAACCGATATGCAGAGCCTGTGTGTCGAGAAGATAGAAGCGGAGGATGATCTGCAGCTTTCCATGCGGGTTGGTGGAATTTATCCCCTTCATAAAGGAGCTTCCAACCGTCCGCTGCTGGCGTATATGGAGCAGTGGTACCGTGAAAGCGGACTGCCATATGGATGGCATCATATTGAAGCCGGATCTGTATCTGGATGACCAGTTGATTATCAAAGCCGGAGAGTTTCAGATTGAACTGTCCGCACAGTCATATTAAGACCTGGGACTGCCTTATGGCGTGGTCTTTTGGCGATGGATGGAGGATAGTCCCTGGGGATCTTTTAAATTATCCTGAATTTGCCAGTAAACTATGCCTTTTCTTACGTTTTTCTGAACTTTTTCAATATCATATTGATCTTGAAGTGATCCTTTGTCATACTTCGTTTATTATGGTAGAACACAAATAGTCGTAAAATAAATAAAAACGGGGAGCTGAATTATGTGGCATAAGAAAAAGAATAGTGATAATGAAGAATTAATCGTGACAAATGATGCGGTGGAAAGAAAACTGCCGGACAATAATGAAAAAGAGCAGCCGGACTTTGCAGAGGAAAAAGACGTGTCGGAAGTGGAACAGGAACTTTTGGACTACATGAACGAAGACCACAGCGGCGGCAAGAAGAAAAAGAAACGGTTTGCCCGCTGGACGAAAAAACAGAAGCTGATCGCGGGAGGCAGCACGCTCCTTCTTCTGTTTATTATAAGCCGAATTGCATGCGGGGGAAGTAAGCAGACAGCCCCTGTTGTGGCGGCGGCTCCTCTGGCAAAAGGAGATGTGACTGCGGTTTTAAGTCTTAGCGGGCCTGTTTCGGGCACGGAAAGCGCAGATGTGGTTTCCAATCTCCATGCAGAGGTGCTTCAGATTATGGTAAAGGAAGGCGACCTCGTGGAGAAGGGCCAGATTCTTGCCCTGATCGACAGCAGTGACGCCCAGAAAGCCGTGGATATTGCCCAGAACTCTTACGATCTGGCAGTCAGCGAGTATAATGAAAATATCAGGGATACACAGCATAAATATGAGAAGGCAGTCCAGGATTATAACACGGCGAAGCTGAATTACGACAGAAACAAAGTATTATTCGATGCCGGCGATATCTCCTCCGCAGATTTGGAGGCGGCCGGAAACACCCTGAAAGACGCGGCCAGGGAAAAGGATTCCTTTACTGTGGAGAAGGGGAAAGCGATGCCCGATAAATCTTATGAATTAAAGGTGAAGTCGGCTCAGTTCGAGCTGGAGCAGAAAAAGAAGGATCTGGAAAATGCCGAGGTGAAAAGCCCGATTACGGGTACGGTCGTACGTGTCAATTCGAAGGTTGGCCAGTTCGCGGATAAGCCTGAGGATGAGAAGCCAATGTTCATTGTGGAGAACCTGGATAATCTGGAGATGGAAATCGCCGTCAGCGAATATTCCATTTCGAAAGTCCGGGTAGGGCAGAAGGCGCAGATTGACGCCGATATTCTGAACGGAAAAAGCGAGGAGGGCGAAGTTGTCTCCATTTCCCCGACAGGTGAGGAAAAAGGCGGCGGCTCCTCGGAGCGTGTAGTTCCTGCCACGATCCGGATTGCGGGAGGCGCTTCCAACGGCCTGATTGCCGGCATCACCGCCAAGGCGTCGCTTGTGACAGGGGAAGCGAAAGGTGTCTTTACGGTTCCTCAGACGGCTCTTGTGACAGGGGAGGACGGAAGTCTCAGCGTTGCAGTTGTCAACAGCTCAGATAATACGGTACATATGGTTCCTGTTACGACGGGAGTGGAGAGTGATCTTTCCGTGGAGGTGAATGCCGTGGAAGAAGGCGCACTGACGGAGGGAATGATGATTGTGACATCTCCGGCAGGACTCACGGAAGGGATGGCGGTGACGCTCCGATGAGAAATAAAGCGATGAGTAAAGCTTTGCAGGGAGCCGTTCACACAGTGACGGAGCAGAATAAGGGAGGCACAGACAATGATTGACAGAAGAAAACTCCAGACCAGAATCAGGAAGAGGCTGGACCGCAAAGCCGAGCTTCCAGAGGTAGATACAGACGAGCTGATTAAGATTGTCAATCTCTGTAAGGTATATGATACGGGGGCGGTCAAAGTAATCGGCCTTAAAAATATAAACCTGACGATAAAAAAAGGTGAATTTGTTGCGATTATGGGCCAGTCCGGCTCGGGTAAATCCACGCTGATGAATATCCTGGGCTGTCTTGACAGGCCTGTGATGGGACATTATTATCTGGACGGAATTGACATCTCCGCATTAAACCAGGATCAGCTTTCCAGAATCAGAAACCAGAAGATTGGCTTTGTATTCCAGTCGTTTAACCTGATTTCCAGAACATCGGCGGCAAAGAATGTGGAGCTTCCGATGACCTATGCCCATATGCCGAAGAAACTGAGGCATGAACGTGCGGTAGAGCTTTTGGGCCGCGTGGGGCTGGGGGAGAGAACGGAGCATATGCCCAACGAGATGTCGGAGGCCAGAGACAGAGGGTAGCCATTGCCAGGGCGCTGGCCAATGAGCCGCCGTTAATCCTGGCGGATGAGCCGACCGGTAACCTGGACACTGCTTCTTCGGTCGAGATTATGGATCTGTTCTCCAAGCTTCACGACGAAGGCGCCACCGTGGTTGTGGTTACCCACGAGGAAGATATTGCGGCATTCACGGATCGTGTTATCAAGTTCCGTGACGGGGAGATTGTCAGCGATGTGAGGAAAGACAGAGCCGGGGGGAAGAAGGTGGAGTCATGCTGATAGAAAATATGATTATGGCATTTTCCGCGCTCAGAGCCAACAAGATGAGGTCGTTCCTGACGATGCTGGGAATCATCATCGGTATCGGCTCGGTTATCTCGATAGTATCCATCGGCGACACGATGAGGGGGATGTTTTCCAGCCTTTACCAGGATATTGGCATTACCCAGGCGTATCTGGGAATTGGATACTGGATTGACGACACCAGGCAGAGCGATTATTTTACCATGGATGAGCTGAGCAGGATTAAATCGGTATTTGGAGATAAAATCAGCTACATTGACAGCGCCATGAGTACCTCCGCCGATGCGGTTGCCGGACGCAAAAAGGTAAAATTCGGTTTCAGCGGCCTGGATTATAATTATATCGACGTACAGCCTGTTGATATACTGTACGGCAGATATCTGAATGAGGCGGATGTGAAAGCGCGTAAAACAAACGCCGTTCTGGATGTGGACAGCGCAAAGATGCTGTTCGGGACAGAGGATGCGGTGGGAAAACCTTCCGCACGGAGCTGTTTGGCAACGTAGCAGAGTTTACCGTTGTGGGTGTATATGAGAAGAAGATGAGCGCATTCCAGAAGCTGATGATGGGGACGCCAAGTGATAAGGGAACGGCCCATATTCCGTGGACGCTGCTGACCTGGCCCAATGATCACTTCTATTACTGTCATTTCTTTGCCGACACGTCGATGAGCGAGGCTGAGCTGAACACATTTTATGACGATCTGCTGAGTTATGTGGCAAAGCTGAAAGACCGTAAAAAGTCGGACTTCTATATGGAGACGGCGATCAGCCAGATGGGCCAGGTGGATTCCATGATGGCAGGGCTTTCCCTGGCGGTGGGCGGCATCGCGGCTATTTCGCTGATTGTAGGCGGGATTGGAATTATGAATATCATGCTGGTTTCGGTAACGGAGCGGACTAGAGAAATAGGAATCAGAAAAGCGCTGGGGGCCAGGACCCGGGATGTCCTGATCCAGTTCCTTACGGAATCTGCCATCCTTTCGGCCTGCGGAGGAATCATAGGGATTCTTCTGGGCGGCGGCCTGGTCACTCTGGTGGGGGCGGCCATCGGAGTCCCGACGATTGTCAAACCGGGAGTCATTCTGGTGGCGGTTACTTTTTCCGCTGTAGTCGGAATCTTCTTTGGACTTTATCCGGCCTCCAAGGCGGCGAAATCAGATCCGATTGACGCGCTGCGATATGAGTAAATGAGAAAAATAATAGCGAATTTTCATTTTATTTACAATTTTATGAAAATTATTTAAGACACTCGCCATTTACCTGAACTTATGCTATAATAAATTGATACGTTTATGGTAAATGGGGAGTGAACTTATGCTCAATGAAGAGAAGATCAGGCTGATGGCCGACCTGGCTGTTTTCGAGAAAAAGAACGGCGGCAGGATGCAGGCGGTTACCAGTTACTTCAAAAGTGATTATATCAGCCGGAACATGATTCGCGGTTTTATCAGCTATACTCTCTGCTGCGTGATGATTCTGGCTATCTGGGTTTTATTTAATATGGATGTTTTCCTGAGCACCATAGGTATCGACGCTCTCACAGGGCTTGCCTGGAAGGGCGGGGCGGTTTACCTTGTGGGGCTTGTTCTGTATATGGCGCTAATCTGCGTTATTTACGGCAAACGATACGATTATCAGGCTAGAAAAAACCGTATTTATATTGCGAAATTAAAGCATCTGGACAAGCGCTATGATTACCACAGCCGTTCCAGGGAACTTGCGAGGGAGGGCAGACGCGTATGATGGGACTTCTGGTTTTTAAGGAGAGGCTCAAAGCATTTTACGGTAAAAACAGCGCATTTGTAATTCCTGTCCTGAAATTTATCGTAGGATTTACCGCCATCTTTCTGATTAACAGGAACGCCGGTTTTATGCCTAAGATTTCAGGCCCCTTCGTACCGGTGGCTATAGGACTTGTATCCACCTGTCTGCCGTATGGGACGATCGCGTTTCTGGCAGGCGGATTTCTTTTGATACAGCTTTATGCCGCATCTTTGGAGGTTGCGGTGATTACCTGTATTTTCCTGCTGATTGTAGTCCTGCTTTACTATGGATTCCAGCCGGGAGACAGTATTCTGCTTCTGGCAACGCCGATCCTGTTCTTTTTTAAAGTTCCGTTTGCCATTCCGATTCTGGTGGGCCTGGCGGGCAGCCTGGTTTCGGTAATACCGATGAGCTGCGGTATCTTTATTTATTATGTGATTATGTATGTGAAGCAGAACAGCAGTTTTCTGGCGGGCAGTGAACAGGTAGAGATGACGCAGGTATTTGCACAGGTTGTGAGAAAGCCTATTGGCAATCAGACGATGCTTGTCATGGTAGCGGCGGGATGTCTGGGAGTTTTGGTCGTCCATGTCGTGAAAAATCTTTCAATTAATTACTCCTGGGGGACGGCGATAGCGGCCGGTTCCATTATCCAGCTGATTGTGATATTTGTCGGTGACTTTAAGTTCGGTGTGTCGGTATCGGTGCCGGGCCTTATAATTGCCATTATATTATCCGCAGCGGTTGCGGGAGTGTATCACTTCTTCGTTTTTGCCGTAGACTATAGCAGAACGGAGTACGTGCAGTTTGAGGATGACGATTACTATTATTATGTGAAGGCGGTTCCCAAAATTGCGGTAACTAAGCCTGAGGTAAAGGTACAGAAGATTAATACGCGCAGAACGCCGAAGCACTGAGAACGTGCGGCGGCAAGTTAGAATGAATGACAGAAGGAGGTGAGCGCATGGCAGAGATTCTAAGGGAACTTTATTCCTGGATAGCATTTGTGCCGGAGATTACTTTCAAGAACTTCTTAGAGATTGCAATCATTACGATAGTCGTTTATGAGATGCTGGTATGGATTAAGAATACAAGAGCATGGACTCTTCTGAAAGGGATTCTCTTTATTTTTGCGTTCGTACTTTTAGCGGCCATACTGGAGTTGGATACCATCCTGTGGTTGCTCGAGAAGACTTCCTATATTGCGGTGACGGCGATTCTTATCATATTCCAGCCGGAGCTGCGAAAAGCCCTGGAACAGCTTGGCAGCAAGAATGTCCTGACCAATCTTTTCACGGCCGATGATGTGAAGAAGAATGAAAGTTTTAATGAGAAGACAATCAATGAGCTGGTAAGGGCCAGCTTTGAGATGGGCAAGGTTAAGACCGGAGCCCTGATGGTAATCGAGAGATCAACTCCTCTCGGAGAGATCGAGAGAACCGGAATCGAAGTGGATGGCATTGTCACCAGCCAGCTTTTGATTAATATATTTGAACATAATACGCCTCTGCATGACGGAGCCGTTGTGATCCGCGGAAACCGTGTCACGGCTGCAACCTGTTACCTGCCGCTGTCGGACAATATGGGCATCAGCAAGGATCTGGGTACGAGACACCGGGCGGCCGTGGGAGTCAGCGAGGCTTCGGACAGTGTGACCATCGTCGTTTCGGAGGAAACAGGACGGGTAACGGTGGCGTCAGGAGGACAGCTTCGCAGGGTAGCCAGCGGAGACGAACTGAGGAGCCTTCTGTCCACATTGATTAAACACGAAGACGCAAACACGGGCAGATTTAAGATTTGGAAGGGAAGGCGGAAGAATGAAAGAAAAGCTGACTAAAAATTCCGGACTGAAGCTGGTTTCCCTGCTCTGTGCATTTTTTGTCTGGCTGGCCGTCGTAAATGTGGCGAATCCGGTGACTACAGGGACCAAAGAAGTCCCTGTAGAGCCGATTAATGAGCAGGTTTTGGAAAAAGCGAACCTGACATATGAGATCGTAGGCAAGAAAACGGCAGTCATTACCTACCGTATCAGAACCAAGGATCAGTATAAGGTGAAACCGAGTGATTTCAGGGCATATGCCGATCTCTCCGAGATGTATGATGTCACCGGGGCGATCCCTGTCAAGGTTGAGGTGGTCAACAACAGCGACCTCTTTGAGACGGCGCCGACGGTCAAATCACCGGAAGTCATTAAGATTCAGACGGAAAACCTGCAGACGAAAGAATTTACACTGGTGCCGAATCCATATGGAAAACAGGCGGACGGATACCAGCCGGGTGAAATTACCATGTCGCCGGATCACGTCTATGTCAAGGGACCTGTATCCCAGGTGGGACAAATCAGCGGAGTAGGAATCGAATTTCCGATCGAGGGGGCCAGCTCGGATGTCACCGGCACGGCCACACCGGTATTCTATGATGCCAATGGGAACAAGCTGAATGATCTCCAGGACAAGGTCAAGGTGCTGGGCGGAGATATCACGTACACGATGCAGATACTGAAGGTAAAGACGATACCGCTTGATTTTGTCGTCACGGGCGAGGTTGCCCAGGGATATAAATATACGGGTGTGGAGACTTCTGTCAAGAATGTTTCCGTGGCAGGGCTTAAGTCGGATCTGGCGGGTATCAGTACACTTACGGTACAGGATCCGCGCTGAATATCGACGGAGCGACTTCTGACAAGACATGCGAGATTGACCTCAAAGATTTCCTGGAACCGAATATCACGATAGCCGGTATGAGCGATACCGTGATCACGGTGACTCTGAAAGTAGAGCCGCTGCGGGAGAAGACATTTACGGTCAATACGAAGGATATTGCGCTGAACGGCAAGTCCGATAATTATTCCTATACGTTTGGCAGCGATAAGGCGGAAATCAGGGTGCGGGACTCAAGGAGGATCTGACAGTCTCCACCGCAAAGATGAATATACATGCCGATGTCACCGGTCTTGGAGAAGGAACCTATGACATCGAGGCGGCCCTTGACCTGGATGATGCATTCGAAGTAATCGCCTATCCGAAGGCGACTATGACGATTGCCGAGAAGTCACCTTCCGACGAGGTTTCGGGAACTGCGGAAGAGACGAAGACGGGCGAGACTAAGCCGAATGAATCAAAATCAAACGAAACAAAAGAGACTAAAGCTGCAGAGAGCAGCCCGGCGGAGACAAAACCGGCAGAAAGTAAATCAGAATAGTAAAGAGGGGTTATTTTGTCATGGTTAAGGCAAAAATAAAAATTAAGAATCCAACCGGCCTTCATTTGAGGCCGGCCGGGATTTTCTGTAATGAAGCGGGTAAATATGACTGCTCCATTATGTTTAACTTCAGAAATTCAACATCGAATGCAAAGAGCGTGTTAAGCGTTCTGGGCGCCTGTATCAAGTGCGGGGACGAGATTGAATTTATATGTGACGGCAAGGACGAGGAGGCAGCATTGTCTGCAATGCTTAATATTGTGAACGACGGCCTTGGCGAGTAAAGAAATCCGGAAAGAGGAGGAACCACAATGGCAAGAGGGACAGGCGCATCTGCCGGTATCGGTATTGGAAAAGCAGCTATTCTGAGAGAAGAGAAGTTAGTGATTGAAAATACCGGAATCGAGGATGCCGAAGCAGAGAAAGAACGTTTTAAAAGTGCGGTGGAGCAGAGTATTGCGGATGTAAGCGCCCTTGCGGATGACATGGCATCCAGAATTGGAGAGAAAGAAGCTGAGATTTTAAACGGCCATTTAATGCTTTTACAGGATCCGATGCTGACGGGCGAAATCGAGAATCAGATTGATAACGATAAGGTCTGCAGTGAATTTGCGGTGGAGACAGTCTGCAATATGTATGCAGATATGTTTGCTTCCATGGATGATGAATTGATGCAGCAGAGAGCTGCGGATATGAGAGACATAAAGACAAGAATGCAGAAGATTCTTCTGGGAGTCCAGTCGGTGGACGTATCCCTTCTTCCGGCGGGAACTATCCTGATGGCGGAGGACCTGACACCGTCTGTCACGGCAGGAATCAACCCCGATAATGTGGCGGGAATTGTGACGGAGCTTGGAGGGCGCACCTCCCACTCGGCAATCCTGTCCAGAGCCTTGGAAATTCCGGCTGTCGTAGCGGCATCGGGAATTCTTAGTGAGGTGAAGGACGGCGACGAACTGATTCTGGACGGAGAGTCAGGAGAGATTTTTGTAAATCCCGGCAGTGACCTGATTGCAGAGTATGAGAAAAGACGGGATGCCTATTTACAGGAAAAAGAAGAACTGAAGCAATATATCGGAACGTCCAGCACCACGGTGGACGGAGTGACGGTCGAGATAGCGGCCAACATCGGAAAGCCCGAGGATGTGGACCGGGTGCTTGCCTACGACGGGGAAGGAATCGGTCTTTTCAGAACCGAATTTCTGTTCATGGATCGGAACGAGATGCCGACCGAGGATGAGCAGTTTGAGGCTTATAAAAAGGTAGCCGTCGCAATGAAGGGGAAACCTGTTATTATCAGAACCCTGGATATCGGCGGCGATAAAGAGATTCCTTACATGGGGCTTAAAAAGGATGAAAATCCGTTCCTGGGCTACCGGGCGATCCGGTTCTGCCTTGACAGAAAGGATGATATTTACCGTCCGCAGCTTAAGGCCCTGCTCAGAGCCAGCGCTTTGGCAATATAAAGATTATGGTTCCGATGGTGACTTGTATTGAAGAATACAGGGAAGCGAAGGAGCTGGTGGCGGATATCGGGAAAGAACTTGATGAGGCAGGAATTGCCTATAATAAAGAGATTCAGGTCGGAATCATGGTTGAGACGGCGTACCGCATCCCTGATGGCGGATGTGTTTGCGAAGGAAGTCGACTTCTTCAGTATCGGCACCAATGATCTGACACAGTATACAATGTCGGTAGACCGCGGCAATGATAAGGTTTCCTACCTGTATTCCACCTTTAACCCGGCGGTGCTGCGCAGTATCCGCCACATCATCGAATGCGGACGCAGGGAAGGAATCATGGTGGGAATGTGCGGTGAGGCAGCCAGCGATCCGCTTATGATTCCTCTGCTTCTGGCATTCGGGCTTGAATGAGTTCAGCATGAGTGCATCTGCAATTCTGAAGGCGAGGAAATATATTACCGGATACAGTGTGGAAGAATTGAAGGCGGTTGCGGAACAGGCGATGGGCTTTGTGACGGCAGCCGAGACACAGCAGTTCATGAAGAATTTTGTGGAAGGCCGATAAACCGTGATTGCGCGCTGTTTTCCGGTGTGGTGTGAGCCAAAATAAGTTTCTGACTGAGAAGACAAGGTGCCGCATAATTATAATTTGTAATGATACAATTATGATTATGCGGCACCTGCCATATCGGCGGGGGACGGGATACGTCAGATAACTGATAAAAATTAGGAAGATACCTGTTGAGGATGAAAAGTATGACTGTTTACGCACTATGTTACGCAGCCGCATGGCTGTTTGCAAAGAGCGGCCATTTCTATCTGTCCGGTGCCGGACTGATAGGGGCAGCCCTATATCTTTACTTAATGGACTATAAAAGAACAGAGAATATGCTGAATCTGCGGGGGCTTTTTTCGCTCTCCTGGGTCGGCGGACAGGGACTGGCATGCTTAAAGCTCAGCCGTCTAGGCGCCGACTGGCCGGCAATGACCTGGCTCTGCTTTCTGGCGGCATTTGCCGGCTTCTACGCAGTGTTCTGGTTTCTGGAACATTATATCGGCACGGAACGTGTAAGCCCGATGCGGTTTAACGCGTTTGGAAATTATGAACAGTCCGTCTTTTTCTGTGCCTGTGGCCTGACGGCAGTATCCGTTGGCTGTTTCCTGATTGAGGCGGCGGCGCTGGGATATGTGCCTCTGTTTGTCAGAGGCGTGCCCCATGCATATTCGGCCTTCCATCTGACCGGGATCCATTATTTCACGGTTTCATCTGTTCTGGTGCCATCGCTGTGCGTCATCTATTACTGCATCAACAGAGGAAGGAACAGAGCGGGAAGCGCAATCATAGCCGTGCTGGGCCTGATTGCCCTGGCCATACCGATTCTGTGCGTCTCCAGGTTCCAGCTGATTTTTGCAGTAATCCTGGCTGTGCTGACCTATATTCAGATGGACAGCAGGCTGAACCTGCTTTATGCGGTTTTTGCCCTGGCGGCATTAGTGCCTCTTTATCTCCTGCTGACAGTGGCCAGAAGCCATGATGTGACGTATCTGAATGCTGTTTTTGAAATGAAGAACGGGAATATGCCGATTTTTATCACGCAGCCTTATATGTATGTGGCAAACAATTATGACAATTTTAACTGTCTGGTAGAGGAACTGGGAAGTCATTCCTGGGGACTCAAGATGCTGGCGCCGCTGTGGACTCTGTCAGGACTCAAATTTAAATTTCCCGGTCTGGTGAATTTCCCTTATTTCGTCAATAAGGAGGAACTGACCACTCTGACTGTATTCTATGACGCCTACTATGATTTTGGAATCATTGGTGTGCTGGGACTTTCCTGTATACTGGGGGCCTTGGCTTTCTATATGATGCAGGCGATGAAGAAGGTACGCAATCCGATTATGTATCTGTTCTATTCCCAGATTGCGATCTATATGATGCTGTCTTTCTTCACAACCTGGTTCAGCAATCCGACAACCTGGTTTTACCTGGCGGTTACGGGAGCAGCCGCGTTTGCCGTGTCCAGGCGATGGGGCACAATAAAATAAAGAAAAGGGGATAAAAGTGATGATTTCAAAAAAGATGATACCGCTTATGCAGAATAACTCTGCAATCAGAATGATGTTTGAAGAAGGAAAGAAGCTTGCCGCGATCCACGGACAGGAGAATGTATTTGATTTCAGCCTGGGCAATCCCAGCGTTCCGGCGCCGGAAGAAGTAAATCAGGCAATTAAGGATATAATAGAGGAAGAGGATTCTCTTTTTGTACATGGGTATATGTCCAATGCAGGATATGAGGATGTGCGCGAGACCATCGCAGAGTCGCTGAACCGGCGGTTTAATACGTCATTTGGTTCCTCAAATATTCTGATGACCGTAGGTGCGGCCAGCGGCCTGAATGTAATTTTAAAAACACTCTTAAATCCTGGCGAAGAGGTTATCACGTTTGCCCCGTATTTTGTGGAATATGGCTCCTATGTGCGGGGATACGACGGAGAACTTGTCGTCGTGTCTCCGAATACTGTGGATTTCCAGCCGAATCTGCAGGAGTTTGAGGAGAAAATAAACGGAAAGACAAAAGCCGTTATTATCAACACTCCCAATAACCCGACAGGTGTGATTTACTCGGATGAAACACTCAGAAGAATTGCGGCTATCCTGGAAAAGAAGGAAAAAGAGCTGGGAAGTTCCATTGTCCTCATATCAGATGAGCCGTACCGCGAACTGGCTTATGACGGGGCCACGGTTCCCTGGGTGACAAATTATTACCATAATACCGTTATCTGCTACTCCTTCAGCAAGTCTTTATCCCTCCCGGGAGAGCGGATTGGATATCTGCTAATTCCGGATGAGATGGAAGACAGCAGAGATGTGATTCAGGCTGCCACCATCGCCAACCGCGTGCTGGGCTGTGTCAACGCCCCGTCCCTGATGCAGAGGGTGATTAAGCGCTGCGTTGACGCCGAAGTGGATGTGGCGGCATATGACAGGAACAGAAATCTCCTGTATAACAGCCTGAAGGATTATGGCTTTGACTGCATCAAGCCGGAAGGCGCTTTTTATCTCTTTGTGAAATCACCGGTGGAGAATGAAAAGGAATTCTGTGAGACGGCGAAGCAGTATAATGTGCTGGTAGTGCCGGGAAGTTCCTTTGCCTGTCCGGGTTATGTGAGGATTGCATATTGTGTTTCGTACGATAAGATTGAGCGCTCCCTGCCGGCATTTAAAAAGATAGCGGAGCATTACCATTTAATTTAAGCTGACAGTTAACAATTATTTGTGATTCAGTATTCATCTGTCATTCAGTGTAAGCCGGAATCTGACGGCTTTAGGAGGTGTTTCTAGTTGGAGGATGCAAAAAGATTTCTCAGAATGATATTAAACATTTTAATTCCTCTGGCGGGTCTTTGTATTGTGTGTTTTCTTGGTCCAAAGCTGCTGGGATTTTCATGCCGTTTGTAATCGGGTGGATTATTGCGCTGATTGCAAATCCCCTTGTTAAGTTCCTTGAACGCCATTTAAAGCTGGTGCCGCCACGGTTCCATGGTGATAATCGTGGGTGTTCTCATCCTTGTCATAGGTCTGTTATATCTGGCAGTCGTGTGGACCTACACGGAGATGGCAGGATTTGTGAAGGATCTGCCGTTGCTGTATGACAATGCGCTGAGTGAGATCACGGAAGCCATTGAGAACAGCAGGAAGCTGGTCACTTATCTGCCGGACAGCCTCCAGAAACCGCTTCTTGAAATCTCCGATAATTTGGGAGGAACCATCGGTGCGCTGTTCTCCAAAGCGCGGCTCCACAGTGGAGATTGCGGGAAATGTGGCAAAAGGCATTCCGAACGTCATGGTGAACACAGTCATCATGATTTTGGCATCCTATCTGTTCCTGGTGGAGCGCGATAAGATTCTGCGCGGCTTGAAGGCCGTGCTGCCGCCATTCGTGTTCCGGTATGTGGACTATCTGAAGAAGGACGCGAGAGGGCTGATAGGCGGCTATTTTCTGGCACAGTTCCGAATCATGTTTGTCGTGGCGGCTATCCTGGCGGCAGGGCTTATGATATTGGGAGTCAAATACAGTCTGGTGCTTGCCGTGCTGATAGCGGTTCTGGATTTTCTGCCGATTTTCGGAACAGGGACCGTTCTGCTGCCCTGGGCGGTCGTAAAACTGTTTTCGGCAGAATATCCGTATGCGGCCGGTCTGATTCTGATATATATCACAACGCAGGTCGTGCGGCAGATTATCCAGCCGAAGATTGTGGGAGATTCCATGGGGCTGCCCCCGCTGATTACGCTGTTCCTGCTCTATATGGGGTACAAAGTGAAAGGAATCGCAGGTATGATCCTGGCTGTGCCGATTGGTCTTATATTTATTAATTTTTATAAATACGGGGCCTTTGACTCTATGATTGAGAACACGAAGATGCTGATAAAAGAAGTGGATAAATTCCGAAAAGGAGAATAAGGCCTGTAAAGGTTACTGTGAAAGAGCCATTGCGCCAGAAGGAATGAATAACCTACTGGGACAATGGCTTTTTTTGAAGGAGGTGCTCTGTGCGCGGAGCGTGCAGGTTATCGACTGACGTCCGTCCTTCCGGTCTCTTGCCGGATTTTGGATTTTCACCGAAGTTTTTTTTGTATGCCCGAAGGAAAGCGGCATAGTTGCGGAAGCCGCAGCGGAAACAGACCTCGGTTACCGGCAGGTTACGGCCCAGCAGTTCCTTGGCCATCAGGAGGCGCTTCTCATTTATGTAGCTGTTGATGGTATAACCAGTTTCCTGTTTGAAGAGACGCATCATATGGAATTTACTCAGGAAAAACCGGGAGGCCAGACTGTCAATTGTGAAGTCGGCGGAAGGATTTTCCGAGATATAGCGCATGATTTCCAGAACCTTTTCGCTGCTGGGGCTGGTGCTTACATATTCCAGATGGCTCCCGGACGCAGCCCGGTTCAGATGGATCATAAACTCCAGAAAAAGAATACGGCAGTACAGTTCTTTGGCATAGCCGTCTTCCCGGCATGCTTTTTCAAGGCGGATCAGGCTTTCATAGAGAGAGCTGATTTTCAGGGAACTGATCCGAAGCACATCGGAGCAGTGTTCCCTGGCGTCTTTAAAGCAGCGGCTTAAGTCGCAGTTCTCGGTGCGGAAACTGTCCACGTAACCGGGAGAGAGGTATACGACGATCCGCTCATAGACATCCCCGGAACGGAGCAGCGGCTTATGAATGGAATGGTGGCCGACCAGAACGATGTCGTATGGGTTCAGGTGATAGGAACGGCCCTCTATGACATAATCCACATCTCCGCGGAGAAAAATCAGGACTTTATCAAAGTCATGGTAATGATAGGAGATATCGCCGGGGAGACAGGCTGAGAGATGGAACAGCCGGAATTCCCGATCCAGATAGCCTCGTTTTTCGTAAGAATCCATAGGCAGGCAGCCTCCTTTCGTGAGCTTGATGTGATTCGCATGGTAATATCATTATAGGTAACAGTTCGGACGGGGGGGCAGTTGCTAAAGCATAATGGAGATTTAGTTAAGCAGGTGAGGACGCCGCCGGTACGGCCAGCGGACGGGGTGGTGGGGTGTGTAGTCTTTCGTCCGGGAGATTGTCGTGGTTTGGGCTGCGGAGATAAAGTCTGCGGAGCACGCTCTCGCTCTGTGAAATGCATCGCGCTGCTAAGCTCGACAGGACCTCGCTAATCAGCGATGGATTTCAACGGCATCCGCGACTTTATCTCCGCCCAAGGCCAGGTTTCGCCGGGACGAAAGACCCGCCGGGTGTATCGGCCCCGTCCGCGGCCTGCGGCCGCTGAATGTCTCACGCGTTAAGTGCGGGGCGGACCTTGTCGCGGCCACTAAACGGGAAATACGATATGCTTTCAATGCACCTTTATTAAGGAATTGTGGAAGATTTGATATCGGCCGGCCGGAAACACGTAGTGGTCTCGACAGGGTCCTCCCATTTAAGGTTAGAGACAATCAGCGGCCGGAACGGACCATGTTCGGTGTCGAAAAAATCTCCGCCTGAGTCTTCCGTCCCCGGCGAAAATCTGCCCGGAAGTAGGCGGAATCAATTGCGGGGGACATGGAGTCCGCCGGTGCTTGGCGAGGTCCCTCACGAGCTTAGCACTGTTGCGCACTCCAAAGAGTGCAAACGGTCCCCGCAAATTCATTCCGGCCGGATTCCTCCACAACCTACTTCCACGGGGACGGAAGACTCAGCCATCCCCCTCACCACACCGGACATGGTCCGTTCCGGACGCGTCCTCCAAACCTCAGTTAAATCTCCATTATGCTTTAGCAGCCACCCGTCTGAACTATTACAATTATATAGCATTATTTGTAAGATTTGAAGCACAATATTTATAGAAATTTATTTTATATCAGTATATAATGGGTATAAAGAGGAGTGCGTCTGTTAATGTCCGCAGGGCATAACAGCAGGGCAGCCGGCAGAGCAGACTATGAACTGCTGTCAAGCGTTGAAGTTGGGAGGATACGCCGATGAAGAAGGTTACATTTGAGAAGTACCACTGTATGGGGAATGATTATCTTGTATATGATCCGAATAAGAATGAGATGGAGCTGAATGAGGAGAATATCAGGCTGATCTGCGACAGAAACTTTGGAGTTGGCTCGGACGGGATTCTCGCGGGGCCATATCTGGATCAGGAGAAAATGTATGTTAAAATTTTAAATCCGGACGGCAGCGAGGTACCTAAGAGCGGAAACGGAATGGGTATTTTTGCAAAATATCTGAAGGATGCCGGGTATGTACAGAAGACCAGTGTTTCCTGGATGACGATAAGCGGCGAGGAGAATGTCTTTTACCTCAATGAGGAGGGAACAAGGGTTAAGATATCCATGGGGCGGCCTTCTTTCTGGAGTGATGAGATTCCGGTGACAGGGGAGCGCCGTGAGATGGTGAACCAGACCATGATGTTCGGGAAGATACCGTATGTAACCACCTGTCTTTCCCTGGGAAATCCACACTGCGTTATCTGGATGAGCGAGATATCCAAGGATCAGGTATGCAGAATCGGTGAACATTCGGAAAATGCCGATTACTTTCCGGAGAAGGTGAACACGCAGCTTTTGAATGTGCTGGACAGAACAAATATACAGATTGAGATATATGAAAGAGGCGCAGGATATACGCTGGCCTCAGGAAGCTGCCCTGCGCGGCCTGTGCACCCTAAGGCTGGGCTTGCGGACAATAACATGTATGTACATATGCCTGGCGGAATCCTTGAGGTGGAGATTAAAGAGGACGGTACGGTCTATATGGTGGGCGAGGTCGGCCATGTGGGAACCATCACCCTGGGAAATGAAATGACGGAAAAACTGCGCGCCATGCAGGTAAAAAAATAATTGACAGAAAAAAAACAGACTGCTATAGTTTAAGCAGGTCGGGGAGCTGAACCGGTGCCGGTACGGCTCCCTTTGGCGTTGAAGGCGGTGACCTGTGCGCGGAGCGTGCAGGCTGTCGTTTCGCTTAAGGAGATATGGATATGGAAAAAGAGAGAAGAAACGGATGTTTTTCAGAGGAAGAAGTGGATCTGTTAAAACTGCAGTTTACAGATTTATTTGGCCAGCTCAAGATGGTGGAGATGACCGGAGGGCAGGCAGAGAAGGCAATAAAAGAGGGCTATGCAATCAACCGTTATGCTCTGGGAGGCCTTAGATGCGAAGGAGCGGCACCCGATTCTGAAACTTTAAAGGACAGGGCCGGGAATATGGAGCTTTACTTAAAGCCCGACATGACAACATATCAGATCCTGCCGTGGGATTCAGGACAGGAAAACGTGGCCGGAGTCATCTGCGATGTCATGGATCCTGACGGAAACCCGTCGTGGGCGGATACCAGGGGACTTCTGAAGGAGACGGTGAGCCGGCTTGAAAAGCTGGGGCTGCAGATTTATTTTGATTTTCAGTGCGAATTTTACCTATTCCACTCGGACGATGAGGGAAGGCCGACAACGATTACGCATGAGGTGGCCGGCTATTACGATGCAGGCCCCATTGATCTTGCGGAGAGCGTTCGCCGCGATATCATGCTGAGCCTGGCGGAGGCGGGGATGGAGGCGGAAAGCAGCCACCACGGCCTTACACCGGGTCAGCACGGCTTCCTGATTCCGGCAATGTGCGGGACAGAGGCGGCAGATTACCTCCAGACATTTAAAACGGCGGTAAAGAATCGCAAAACGTCACGGCCTTCATGCAACCTTCCTGCCAAAACCGGACAGGGACAGCGACGGTTCCGGCCTGCATGTCGGAATCACCCTCAGGGATAAGGAAGGCAGGACAGCCCGGGAGGCGGCCGGATATTTCAGGGCCGGTATATTAAAACATTTATGGGATATGATGATCTTTACCAACCCATTGATTAATTCATATAAGCGTCTGGCAGCGGGAAAGAGAGGCATTTTCCAGCCGGAGTTCCCGGCAGCGGCATGGGAAGACGGAACCGACAAGGTGGTCCGATTTTCAGAGGATAAGGAAGGCAACTGCCGCATTACGGCGCTCTATCCGGATCCGGCTGCCAATCCCTATCTCGCATTGGCTGCTATTACGGCGGCGGGAATCGACGGAATCGTACAAAAGCTTCAGACGGAGGCTCGCGATGGAAAGACGGAATTTCCGGAGACTCTGGGAGTCGTCCTGAGAGAGCTTGACAATAATACATTTGCAAAATCTTCATTCGGGGAAAAGCTTTGCAGGATGTATAAAGAAGGCAAGCAGGAGGAATGGGACCGCTTCTGTTCCCATGTGACCGACTGGGAGATGAAAGAATATCTTTACCGCTGTTAACAGGGGCACGGGGGTGGCATGAAACAGTGAGGTGAAACTGTGTGATCAATATCATAGTGGCATTTTCCAGACCGGAAGATGGAAGGAATATTAAAAACATATTAATAAAGAATGGACTTCAAGTGACGGCGTCCTGCACTTCCGGTTCTCAGGTTTTGGCTCACGCGGACGATTTGAGAAGCGGAATTGTGGTCGGCGGTTTCCGGTTTGGCGATATGACCTGCCGTCAGCTTTACCGTCAGCTTCCGTCCGGGTTCGATATGCTCCTGATTGCATCGCCGGCAAAATGGAGCGGTGAAAATATGGGGGAGATTGTATGTCTCCCGGCCCCGTTTAAGGTATGTGACCTGATTTCCAGCGTGCGCATGATTGAACGGATGCAGTCGGAGAAACGCAGACAGAGAAAAAGCCGGCCGCAGGAAAGAAGCGAGGAAGACACAAAGGTCATTGCCCAGGCTAAAGCCGTCCTGATCAGCCGAAACAGCATGACGGAACCGGACGCCCACAGGTATTTGCAGAAGTGCAGCATGGACAGCGGCACCGGGATTGCGGAGGCGGCAAGGATGGTATTAAGTCTGTATCAATGACCCAGGGAGGAAAAGATGAAATTTACGAAAATGCAGGGAATTGGCAATGATTACGTATATGTGAACTGTTTTGAGGAAAAGGTGGAGGATCCGTGCAGCATGGCGATTGCCGTCAGCGACCGCCACTTTGGGATTGGCTCAGACGGCCTGATTCTTATCAAACCGTCTGAAGTGGCCGACTGTCAGATGGATATGTATAATCTGGACGGCACCAGAGGCGCAATGTGCGGCAACGGAGTGCGCTGCGTGGGAAAATATGCCTATGATCACAAAATAGTGGATAAGCCCCGTATCAGCGTGGAGACGGCATCCGGGATTAAATATCTTGATATGAAGGTGGAGAATGGGAAAGTCACGGCTGTCACCGTGGATATGGGAAAACCGGTTCAGACTTCGGAACTGTTCGAAGAGTTGGAGATAAAGGGAAAGAGCTATCGGTTTATCGGGATATCCATGGGGAATCCGCATGCGGTAGTGTTTGAAGATGAATTTGAGGAGCCCATCGAGACGCTTGACCTGGAGAAGATTGGTCCCGACTTTGAGAACCATGAGAGATTCCCGGACAGAACCAATACGGAATTTATCAGAGTAATTGACCGCGGGCATGTCAAGATGCGCGTGTGGGAGCGCGGTTCAGGTGAAACCATGGCCTGCGGGACAGGCGCCTGTGCCGTTGCAGTGGCAGCCATACTGGCCGGCTGTACGGACGATACAGTGGAGGTGGAGCTGCTGGGAGGCACGCTCACGATTGCCTGGGACCGCGAGAAAGATACCGTCTATATGACAGGGCCTGCGGTTGAAGTCTTCCACGGTGAATATCAGTAACAGTTCAGACGGTATGAACTGTTACCAACATCGGCAGGAGCAGTAACCTTTTAACTCTTTTCACATACTTTAATAGTACAAAGGTATGTGAGAGGAGTTTTTCTTTTGGATATAAGACAGAGAGTGGTTATAGATGCAGGCCATGGCGGCGAATACGATCCGGGAGCTGTTTTCGAAGGAAGACAGGAAAAGGACGACAATCTGCGGCTGGCGCTGGCTGTTGGTGATATATTGGAAAACAACGGAGTGGAAGTGATTTTACAAGGGTTACGGATGTATGATACGCCCTATGAAAAGGCGGATATGGCCAATGAGGCCGAGGCCGACTTCTTTGTTTCCATTCACCGCAATGCTGCCGCAGAACCCGGCACCGGCTCAGGGACAATGACGCTGGTGTATAAAGAAGAAGGACTTGCAGCTGAGCTGGCGCAGTCCATCAACAGGGAACTTGCCAGAACCGGCTTTACGGATCTGGGAACATTTGAAAGGCCGGGACTGGTCGTGCTTCGCAAAACCCAGATGCCGGCAGCGCTTGTTGAGGCCGGATTTATTGATAATCCTGAGGACAATGCCAAATTTGACGCACAGTTTGAGGAAATAGCCGGAGCTATCGCAACCGGGATACTGGATGTTGTAAAACAGCAGGAAGAGAACTATTATTACATGATCCAGACAGGAGCCTACCGTATCCGTTCTCTGGCTGAACAGCAGCTTGAGGAATTGAAATCAGAAGGATTTCCGGCATATCTGGTATTGGAAGACGGGTTATATAAGGTCAGGGTCGGAGCGTTTAAAGAGATGGATAATGCGGTGAAAATGGAACAGGAGCTGCGAAGAAACGGCTTTTCCACAGTTCTGGTCCACGGCCCGGCTGTTTACTGATAACATGCAGGGAAAGACTGCCGCTGGGAAAAGGGAACCTGTTCCGGCTTTGGAACCCTTTCCCTTCTTTTTATCTATTAGACAGAGCAATGTAACAGTAACACAGCTTATACTGTCTGAATTGTTACTGATAAATGGAATTGAACCCGACCGGAAGGTATAGTATGATAAGTGTAAATGAAGAACGCGGTAAAGAGGGAGGAGAAACAGGATGGATGTACATAAAATAGCGGTGATTCCGGGAGATGGGGGCGGCCCGGAAGTGATTCGGGAAGGCGTGCGCGTTTTGGAGGAGGCAGCCCGGCTGGACGGAGGTTTCCGGTTTGAATTTACCTGGTTTCCCTGGGGATGCGGGTATTACCTGAAACATGGCAGAATGATGGAGGAGGACGGGATCAGCCGCTTAGAGAAATTTGACGCGATTTATCTTGGTGCGGTAGGCTATCCCGGCGTGCCGGATCATATTTCCCTGTGGGATTTGCTGCTGACAATCAGGAAAAGCTTTGACCAGTACGTGAATCTGAGGCCGATCACACTTCTAAAGGGGGCACCCTGCCCGTTAAAAGACGTACGGCGGGAAGACATAGACATGCTCTTTGTCAGGGAAAACAGCGAGGGGGAGTATGCGGGAAGCGGAAGCTGGCTGTTTAAAGGAAAGCCCAACGAAGTGGTGATACAGGACGGTGTTTTCTCAAGGACAGGCTGTGAGAGAATCATCCGGTATGCGTTTGAGCTGGCAAGGGAGCGGAAGAAAAGCCTGACCAGTATCAGCAAAGGGAATGCACTGAATTATTCCATGGTTTTCTGGGATCAGATATTTGAGGAAGTCTCCAGAGAATACCCGGATGTGGAAACCCACTCCTATCTGGTTGACGCCGCAAGCATGCTGATGGTGAAAGACCCACGGCGGTTTGAGATAGTAGTCACCTCCAATCTGTTCGGCGATATTCTGACGGATTTGGGAGCGGCGATTGCAGGCGGAATGGGGCTTGCCGCCGGTGCGAACCTGAATCCGGAAAGGATATATCCATCGATGTTTGAGCCGATTCACGGTTCTGCCCCGGATATCGCCGGGCAGGGGAAGGCCAACCCTCTTGCGGCCATCTGGTCGGCCAGCCAGATGCTGGATTTCTTCGGCCATGAGGATATGGGAAGCAGGGTCCTGTCCGCAATCGAGGCCGTCTTAGAGGAGGGCAGTGTCCTGACGCCCGACCTCGGCGGCACGGCTACAACAAGCCAGACGGCGGACCGTGTTCTTGCGAAGCTTTGCGGATAGCAGAATTAGGAATATTATGGAAAATAAATAGAAAACAATGGGATAGTGTGTTATAATGTAGATACAATAAAGGTCGATCAATGTGAAGGGGAGGCGTTATTATGGCAGGGAAAAAAGTAGTTATCACCATTGGAAGACAATATGGCAGCGGCGGAGCCGACACCGGCAGAAGGCTGGCAGAAGAACTGGGACTTGGTTTTTACGACAAGAATATCCTGAGGATGAATTCAGATGAAAGCGGAATCAAGGAAAGCTATTTTCACCTGGCAGACGAGAAGGCGGGAAATAAGCTGCTGTATAAGATTATCAGCAGTCTGACACCGGAAAAAGGCGCTCCCTCCTTTGGTTCGGATCTGATCTCCGCCGACAACCTGTTCCGGTTCCAGTCGGAGGTAATCCGGAAACTGGCGGCGGAAGAATCCTGCGTCATCATCGGAAGGTGCGCCAACTATGTCCTGGACGGAATGGAGGGACTGCTCCGCGTCTATTTGTATGCAGACATCGAAGTGAGGGAGGCAAGAATCAGGGAAAAGGATCTTTACGATGAGAAAGAGGTATTGAAGAATATCAAGAGGATAGACAGGGAACGCCGCGATTATCACAGATATTACACGGGACGTGACTGGCAGGAGCTGGACAATTATGACCTGGTAATCAACACCACTCATATTGGCGTGGATGGGGCCGTAGCTGTAATCAAGAATTATCTGACCGTGATGGGATATGATTTGGAGAAAGATTTTCATTGATGAAAAGGGGCGGTAATTTCAACTGATGTGGTGTATGATTTTTATTGGTAATATCAGCCGGCCGCATAATTAATGATACCAAAAAAATCGCTGAAGTCTCACGAACTCAGCGATTTTTCTTTTGGGGAGGTTTTTTACAGCCCTTTTTTAACGGGAAAATACTCCTGTTAAGTGAGCCAATGCCTGCGGCGCTTGGGAATCATGTCGCCACAGCGGCCCGCGTCAGGCGGAGAATCCCGCGAGCGATATTCTTTCTGGCTTTTTAAACGGCCTGCCGTCAGGCAGATTAAAATTGAATTTCTTCAGGAAAGGCTTCCCTGCGCAGAATCCCCCACATTTTATCGATATAGGAAAGTGTATAAAAGTTTTCATAGTAGTGATAATAGAAAGCTCCTTTGAGCGTCATCCGGTATTCTCCGTTCTCCTCGGTGGCAAAGCCCAGCTTTTTAGCAAGCCAAAGCTCGGGGCCGTATGCTTTTTTGAGAGGCGTGTTGAAAAACACTTCAAAGTCTTTTGAATTTACTCTGGTACTGTAGGCGGTCCAGAATAAGTAATACACCATACGCTGTCTTTCGGAAAAACGCAGAGTCAGAGAAGTGGGAAGTTTCCCCTCCTCAATCCTTTTTTGATATTCCGCCACAGAAAAGGTGTTGATTTTAAACTGGTCCTTTAAAAGCGTTGTGGCAGAGCAGCCAAAACCAAGGAAATTATCTCTTGTCATGGATGAATATCCGGCGGTGCCGGAATTGGAGAAGGTCCAGATGGAATCGCGTCGGTATCCCATCTCTTTACAGTAGAGGGTGATTTCATCCAGAAGTTTTCTCTTTTCCTTCTTTTTCAGCGGCTTTATCCGGCTGTCCGTGAAGGTGAAGTCAATCAATGGATAGATTGCGATATGGTTGGCTCCGTTAGCAAAGGCAGTTTCAATATCGTTTTTCAAATCTTCTGATGTCTGACCGGGCAGTGCAAATATAAAGTCCATTGAGACCGTTTCAAAGGAAAAATTCGACAAAGCCTCAGCCATGCGCTTACAATCGAACGCGCGGCGGCCCAGGATATTTAAATATTTGTCCTGAAATGACTGGATTCCGATGCTGATTTTAGTGATGCCGGCTTCTTTCAAAAGCCGGAGCGTCTCATTGGTCACATTGTCCGGATGCAGTTCGAGGCCGATGCCTTCAGTAATGATAAAATGCTCCTGCAAAGCATCAATGATTTCTTTCAGACGGGGGGCCGCAAGTGCAGGCGTTCCGCCGCCAAAATAGAGGCTGGTGACCGGCTTCTTCTCCTTTTGGCGTCCTGCGCTCAGGTGGATTTCTTTAATTAAAGCGTCGATGTAGAGGCTGCATTTTTCCGCCGAATACAGCTCCTTGCAGTAAGGGCAGAAGGAACAAAGCTGACTGCAAAACGGCAGATGAACGTAAAGTCCAAGTCCCGTGCATTCCACGTAATTCTACCGGGAATCATATTCATTTTTAAAGGTAAACGGACGGAGCGTCCTGGTGAACCACATCCGTGTGAGAGTAGTGACAAATCCCATAAATCCTCCTGGCGCTGACTCTTACATGCATTTTGTCTGATGTCTTATAAAAAATATTGCTTTGTACACCGCATTCATTATATGTATTTGAGATAGGTACAGAGAAGTTCGGCTATGATCTTTATGTTTCCGCTGAACAGCAGGGTATATTCCGCTACGAAAAAATAGCCGAATTGTTCACACAGGCCCGGACTGTGGATGCATCTGCCGCAGGTGCTGATTTCCCCGTCTTCCATTACAATACATTGATGGCAGGGCGTTGGAAAGCTGTTGTTTATGATATACGGAAATGCGCTAAGCAAGTTGAAAACAGGAGCTCCCTGCTTTTTCATCAGGGCAATGGCATCACAGCAGCCGGCTTTTTCTTCCCTGGAAAGGGCAAGCTCTGCGGTATCGGGATAAGGGGTGTGGAAATTAAAAGAAACGGCCCGCACGTTATCAGTGTCTCTGGCTTTGATACATACGTCACGGACCGTATGCCTGTTAATCCGGTTTATTGCCATATAGAAGCAGATATTATCGGAGGAGGCATTTCTTATATTTTCCATAATCCGATCATAGGTGTCTCCACGGATCTCATTGTGCTTTTCTTTATCCCCATCAAGACTCAGCAGGATAAGATCCGCCTCAGGCAAATCCAGGGGAAAGGTTCCGTTCGTCACCGTATTTACAATGAGGAAACCCATCTCCCTGGCCTCTCTGACCAGATCACGGAGCGTTTTATCACCATCATTCCATAGGAAGGTCTCACCTCCGCAAAAAAACAGGATTCGGATGCCCATACCGTACAGCTTTTCCATCTCGGCCCTGATTTGGCGGTAGGGATGGAGGACGGCGGTAATATTATTTACAGAGCAGTGCTTACAGGAAAGATTGCATTTATCTGTCAAAATAATAGTTCCGAGAATCGGATTTTTCTGCCTCAAAAGAATTGTTTTAATACTGAAACAGGCCAGGTGGAAAAATGACGATAATTTATAGGGGGCCGCCTTTCGCTGTTAATTGTTAAGCTGCTCTCACCAATCCAGTTCGACCGGAGTGTATTCATGGTGAATGGCAGGAAGGATCCTGCCGATTAAATCGTCTTTTTTAATCTTCAGGCTGGAGGTATTGATGCAGGGATGGCAACGATATATTCATCTTTCAGGATATCTTCGTCAATGACAAGGCGGACATGGTTTTCCGGATCATTCATCAGGCCGAGGACGCTGACAGAACCCGGGGTGATATCGAGATACTCCTCCATATGTGCGGCATCGGCAAAGGAAAGACGGGAACATCCCATTTCTTGGAAAATACTGCGGTGCGGAATTTCTTGTCACCGGGCATCATCAGAAGGTAAAAGCTGGTTTTCTGGGCATTGCAGAGAAACAGGTTCTTGCAGATGCGGATGTCCAGAAGCCGTTCCACCTCATGGCAGCTTTCGATTGTCTCCGTCGGGTCGTGATCAATCCTGGTATAGGAAAGCCCCAGTGAATCGAGGAGAGTATAAACACGCTGTTCTTTGGGCAGACGGAGAGTGAAATTATCCGGTCGGCCGGTGTACAGTGTCTGATCAATATAGATTTCGTTCGGTGAAACAGCCTGATGGGCTGCGGCTGATGGATTCATATTCTTACTCCTTTTAGTCTGCTGACGTTTTCTATTGTTTGTATGGTTATACCGTAACTTAAATTCAGTATTTGTAATATATCCGGTAACGGGTCCACTTGTAATTAGCGCTGAATCGTGGAAAAACGGATATGTTCTCCTATTATACCAAGCCACGGCGAAAAAGCAATATTTTAATCAATGTTTGTATTGATTTGACAGGGCATATCGACTATAATAACGAAGTTTGGGATATTTCGATAGATTGATAGCAGATATATAAGATTTAACTGAGGAAGTAATGGGAAAATCAATAGAAGAAGCTATTATAAAATCAATATAAAATAAGGATAGATAGGGCAAAACCATGAGACATCAGACTGATATAGATAAAATGAATACGAACAGGAATCTGTTTTTTATGTCACTGCCAATATTCGTTGAGCGCTTTTACAGCTTTTGGTAGGAAATATTGACCAGATGATGGTCAGCCGTGTTTCCCAGCAGTCGGTGGCATCCATTGTTAATGCGAACCAGATTATGAATCTGGTGATTATTGTACTCAGCATGGCATCTACGGCAGCTACGGTAATTTTATCACACAATACCTTTGGGGCGGAGGATAAGGCAAATTCGTCCAGAACCTGTATGGTGTCGATTCTGATGATCACGGTGGTAAGCCTGCTGTCCACACTTCTGGTATTTGCAGGTTACAAGCCGCTTTACAAAGCACTTCGTGTGCCGGAGGAAATATTTGATGAAGCTTCGCTGTATCTGCTTATCGTCGGGGCATGTATCACAGTGCAGGGACTTTACCTAATCTTCTCCGCGATTATCAGGGCGTTTGCGATGATGAAGGAAGTCATGATAGTTTCCATTGTTATGAATGTTATGAATATTATTGGAAACGCAATTTTAATCAACGGCTGGTTCGGCATGCCGAGGCTTGGGGCAGTAGGTGCGGCTGTTTCTACGGATATCAGTAAGCTGGTGGGACTGGGGCTGATGATCCTGCTGTTTGTGAAGCGTACTAACGTGAAGCTGGGACTGCGGTTTTTAAAGCCGTTTCCGGTTCAGATTATGAAAAAACTCTGCCTTCTGGCGGTTCCTCCGGTGTGGAGAGTTTCTCTTATAATATGTCACAGATGCATTTTGGGAATTGTCAATTCCTTCGGCACGATGGTGACGGTCACAAAGGGGTATTGCAGTATATTCGCTAATCTGGCCTATGTTTATGCGATGGCGATTGCTTCGGCAACCCAGATTGTATTGGGATATCTGATAGGGGCGAAGAAAATTGATTTAATCCAGAAAAGAGTGAATGCGACGCAGAAGGTGGCTCTGGCGGCCTGTGTGGGCCTGGCGGTTCTGCTGTTCTTGGGCAGCAATTATATCTTTCTGATATTCACGGATGATCCGGAGATCATTGCACTGGGGCGTAGGATTCTGTTTATTGAAATTTTTCTGGAAATAGGACGAGCCGTCAATATAGTAATGACGAAATGTCTGATCGCCGTCGGAGATGCGGTCACACCGACAGTAGTCGGCGTAAGTTTTCAATGGGGAGTTGCCTTTGTCGGGGCATGGGTATTCGGAATCATATTTGGCTGGGGCCTGGAGGGCGTCTGGGTGGCTATGGCAATAGACGAATGTCTCAGAGGATTGATATTTGTCGTGCATTTTAAAAAAGAACGGTGGAAAAAAGTGTTCAGAAGTGTGGATGATTGAGCCGGATAAATTAGCAATTGTGGATGATTGGCTGGGATTTAGATGACGAGTTGTGGAAATGTGGATGAAATGGGCGATAAATGTGGATAACATGAGATACAAGCTTGAATTTTCTGAGAATATGTGGATGTAAATGGAAGAGATTGATAAGGGAGGCTGGGATGGAGAAAAGTGGGAATGGTTTTGGGAAGTATGAGGCGGAAAAGAGGAAGAGCGGCGTGGATGAGAGAAAGAGCGGGGCGGAAATGAGGAAGAGCAGCATGGAAAAGAGGAAGAGCGGAGTGAATACGAGAAAGGGCAGGGCGGAAATAGGGAAGAGCCGCGTTGATAAGGGGAATGGGGCGGATACGAGAAAGAGCGGTGTGAATATGGGGAAGAACGGAGCGAATACGAGGAAGAGTGGCGGACACCGGGAAGAATGAAGTGGAAATGAGAAAAACAGGGCGGATGCCGGGAACAGCGGAACGGATAAAAGGAAGAGTGGGACAGGCATAGGGAGCCTTGGAGCGGATAAGAAGCGTGGAGCCGATAAATGGGAAAATGGAACAGATAAGAGGAAGGGCAGAGCAGGCAGCAGTAAAAGCGGAGCGGGGGAGAGTGACTTCTCTCAAAAGCAGGTGAAGGAAGCTTTTCGCGGAAAAAACAGTAAGGATTTTTACGGCAGAGACCGCTTCGGGAATAAAAGAGCAGACGGAAAGAATGAGGAAAGTGTAAAAAATACCGGGAATGGCAAAGAGGAAGGAACTCGCCCTGTCCTGTTTATGAACAGTGCGGCGGATGTCAGCTTCTGCACCTTCCTTACAAACAGCAGCTCGCTGAAAAACAGAAGCGGATGGAGGAACTCTTAAAAGGAATCTGTCCGGTGAAGCCAATTATTGGGATGAAGGAGCCTCTGCATTACCGGAATAAGGTACATGCCGTATTTGGGCATGACAGAAAGGGAAATCCGCTCTCCGGCGTTTACAAAGAAGGAACGCATATTCTTGTCCCGGTTGAGAAATGCCTGATTGAGGATGAGAAGGCAGATGAGATTATCGGGACTATCAGAGGGATGCTGAAATCATTCAAGATCCGGACATTTGATGAGGATACAGGATATGGCTTTTTGAGGCATGTTCTTGTCAGACGCGGATTTGCCACAGGGGAAATTATGGTGGTACTGGTGACGGCTTCGCCGGTATTTCCGTCGAAAAATAATTTCGTGAAGGCTCTCAGAGAGAAGCATCCTGAGATTACGACGATTATTCAGAATATTAACAATAGAAGTACAAGCATGGTGCTGGGCGATAAAGAGCACGTGCTTTATGGCAGAGGCTACATTGAGGATGTGCTGTGCGGACTCCGGTTCAGGATTTCTTCGAAGTCGTTTTACCAGGTGAATTCTGCGCAGACGGAGCTTCTCTACAATAAGGCCCTGCAACTGGCTGGACTGACCGGAAAAGAGAAGGCTTTAGATGCATATTGCGGTATCGGTACCATTGGCCTGATTGCAAGCAGGAAGGCCGGAGAGGTGATTGGGGTGGAATTGAACCCTGATGCAGTCCGTGACGCAGTACAGAATGCAAAAATGAATGATGTAAAGAATATCCAGTTCTACTGCAATGACGCCGGACGGTTTATCGTAAATATGGCGGAAAAGGGAGAAAAGGTGGACGTCATTTTGATGGATCCCCCAAGAAGCGGAAGTACGAAGGAATTCATTGACGCGGTCGCCAAGATGGGTCCGGAACGTGTGGTCTATGTCTCCTGCGGGCCGGAAACACTTGTTAGAGATCTTCGGTGGTTTATGGGAATGGGTACCGGGCTGTCGAGGCTTGGCCGGTGGATATGTTTGGGGGGACTGGGCATGTGGAGACGGTTGTCTTGATGTCAAGAAAAGATAAATAAGTGCCAGAAAGTGGCGTATTTCCGGGCTTTTTGCGAGGTGAGCATCATCAGAGGAGCCTTGCTAAAAGCTCGGTTTTCTTATATGGAAACATATCTACTGTGCGAATTTACCGAGGCTCGGAAAATGAGGGGTAGGGTTCAGGCAGTGGATTAGATGTCATAGGTTGTGGCAGTGATATAGATAACAAAACTGACCGCAGTTCAAGCCACTCGATACTAAGGGGCAGACTTGGCAGTGGAATAGATAACAGGAGGATTATTCATATGGATTTTAGCTTGAATCGTATGCCGTCTACACAGAAAGAAATTGAATGGCAGTGGGAACGGGCTGTAAAAGAAAATATTGATTTTTCCGAAATTAGAGTAAATGGCACCAACTGTGATTTGGGGGCTAATTTGGACTATTTCAACTTGACGGATACAAAAGCGGACCAAATTTCGTTTATCGGAAGACGGTATGAGTTTTTTGAACAAGCAGTTGGGTTGAGGGATTTTAGATTAGAAATCTTTGGAGACATTCATCAGGATACACAAATTGGTATGATTTTAAAATGGTATTAACCGATATCGAGAGGAGGCGTCTCCGTATGGTCTGTTTGTTTCATATAGGTATATAGGGAAATCTGTTTACTGTGCTATCACGGTGTGTCTTGTTGATAAAGATTGGGGCTTAGAGATGGATGTTGCAGTAGTCGAGGTCAGTCAAGATGAGAATGCATATGTTCTTCCAGTAGAAATTTCAGAAGAAGCACTAGACTATTTTTCTTTCGATGACATTATGAGATTAGCATATTGGCTTGGCAACTTTTGGGTAGGAGTACAATACGAAATAAATAATCGTCCAGAAGAAATAAGAGTTGTTGAACAGAGAGGACCAATTTCACCAGACGATGATGCATATAAATCGCAAGATAGAATGGTGTTAATTAAGAGAATCATTGCTGTAGGTAAAGATGGAAAGTCTATTGAGTATGGTGCAACTGGCTCAGGACGTAAATATCATGTTCCAGCGTGGGGAGTTCGAGGTCATGAACGAACGCTCTCTGATGGGAGGGTAATTCCAGTAAGACCATATCGAAAGGGAAAGAACGAAATAATCCTGAGATTTACAGAGAAAAACGATACGTGTTTGATGATGAAAAAATCGATGATGATACATCAAAAAATAAGAATTGAATAGTTCTTCAATTCACTGGTTGAGTAAGGAAGTGATAATATATGGGACGAGGCAGGAGAAAAAAAGATGCAAAAAGAAGAACACGAATGACCAATAGAAATACTATCCGTAAAAAAATGGGAAAGAAAATATTTTTTACGTTGACACATTGCGGTAGTGTAAAATAGTTTGTGTCTTTGAATGGTCCTTTCGGGCAAGAATTCAGATATGGAAATTCTTACTCGAAAGGAGTCTTTTATGGCAGTAGCAAAGGAGCAAATTCGACAGATTATTTCAGAAAACAACATCTCCAGCGTGGCAGATGTCTACTCCCTCCTCCGCGATAGTTTCAAAGATATTCTTCAGGAACTCCTCGAAGCAGAGATGGATGCCTCCCTTGGTTACAGCAAAAACCACAAGGCTGGGCTGGACACAGACAACAAACGCAATGGGTATTCTCAGAAAACTATCAAAAGCCAGTTTGGAGAGTTCCCGCTTGATATCCCCAGGGACCGCAACGGGGAGTTTGAGCCAAAGCTTGTTCCCAAACACCAGAGGGATGTTTCCGGCATCGAAGAAAAAGTAATCGCCCTTTACGCACGGGCATGAGCACAAGGGATATCCATGACCAGATCCAGGACCTGTATGGAATTGAAATGTCGGCCGAGATGGTCAGCAAGATCACGGACCGCATCCTCCCGGAGGTAAAAGAATGGCAGTCACGGCCCCTGAATTCCCTGTACCCGTTTGTGTTCATGGATGCGATCCACTATAAGGTGCGCGATGAGGGACGCATTGTCAGCAAAGCCGCGTATATCGTCCTCGGGGTTACAACAGAGGGCTATAAAGACATCCTAAGCATCACAGTAGGTGCAAACGAATCCTCCAAGTTCTGGCTGGGAATGCTGAATGACCTGAAGAACCGGGGCGTACAGGATGTCCTGTTTTTCTGTGGACGGCCGGGCTTCCGGGATGCCATCCAGACTGTGTTCCCGCAGGCGCAGATCCAGCGGTGCATCATCCATATGCGCGCAATTCCTTTAAATATGTCAATTATAGCGACTTGAAGAAATTCGCCTCCGATTTTAAAGCGGTCTACAATGCCTCAACAGAAGAAATGGGAAAGTTGGAACTGGAAACATTGAAAGGAACCTGGGAAAGAAATACCCCTATGCCATACGCGCTGGGAGGACAATTGGGAAGATTTAAGTTCGTTCTATCAGTTTTCTAGCGAACTGAGAAAGATTATGTATACCACAAACATCATTGAGGGGGTAAACCGCCAGTACCGGAAAGCAACAAAGAACAAAAGTGTATTCCCGAATGATGCCTCACTGGCAAAATGCTGTACCTGGCAAGCCAGAACGTAATGAAAAGTGGACGCAGCGGTACCGTGGCTGGGATCAGGTGATTGGCCAGCTCATCCTGCTGTACGGGGAACGCCTAACGCAGTATCTGTAAAAGAAAAAGCCGGAACGGCCCAAATCTCCAAAGACGAAAACCGTTCCGAGCTTATTCCGTCGGCATTTATAGTATTGCCAGAAAATCCCAGCTTATTCCAGAGGCCGGGTGTGGGCAGAGCCCACGAACTTAAAATACTATAAATGCCTGATTGATGTGCCTAAAAATGTATAGAACCAGACTTTCTGGCAATACTAAAAGTAAGGAGATGGAACATCCGGAAAAAGTGACAAAAAGTTCCAAAAATTGCTACATATCTAATTCCAACTGAATGGAACTTCCAATTTTAAAGACACAAAAAAATTTACGCCCTCCATTTTAAGGACATATCCAAAGCTTGAAATAGCAGATGATTTAGAAAATCTTTTGTTAGAGTCTGCAAATAAAGAGTCGATTTTTGATGCGAAAGTTATTCATGTGAACAAGGGAAAACTTAACAAATGGAATCTGTCAATCATTCAGTCAAGATGCGGTGATGAAGGCTTAGATTCTCTAGGTAAGATATTACAAAGAAAAGAAAAGTGGGAGCGACTATTCACAGTATATTCGTATATTTCGCTAATTGAAAATTGGGGTCCAAAATGATATAATATTAGAGTCCTGCTCCGGAATCCAGAAATAGTGTATGCTAGATGTATAAATGAGGACACATAACATTAGCAAGTATTCGAGGAGGGATGTCTATGATTAGTAATATCTTAACCGTTTTATCTTTTTTGGTACTATTGTTGAGCGCTGTAATTGATTGTAACTTCCTATCCCGATTACTCGGGGTTTAGAGTAGCTGAATATTAAAGTTAGAAAAATACCCTCCCGGCCATCATGGTCAGGAGGGTTTAGTGCGTCTATGGGGCTTATGCATCAACATCGATGCTGACGCCGGATTTCAATTCGACCGTGATGCGGTCATTCCAGATGGTTATCTGCTTGACCCAGCGTCGTACCAGTGATTCATCAAACTCCGTGAGGTGGGCGGTCTGCTGTGAGATGTAATCCTGCAGGTCATTGATTCGCTTTATCTGTTCATCCCTTGCAGCGGTGTCGACGGTGGTTTGCTGGCGGAGCTCTCTGAGTCTGAAAATCTCATCGGCAATCTCATCGTAGGCTTCTTTGCTCTGTGCTTTCTGAATGAGTTCCTGTTGTAGGGCCATCAACTTCTCATCGATGTTTTCAACAGAAGTGGCCTGCGAAGCTTGGATGACCGAAGCGATGTTAAGCTGTAACTGCGCCTGATAGCTGCTTTTGTCACCAAGCATCTGGTTGATTGCCTTGACGACAGCATCCTGAAGGGCCAATTCGTTGATGGTTCTGGCGTGACATTCCAGTCCGGTGGATTCCAGCCTGCTGATGCAGCGTCAGACAATAGATTTAACTCCACGATTGTTCCAGTGGATTCTGCGGAACATTTCACCGCATTCGCCGCAAATGACAATATGCGCAAAGCAGTGGTTGCAGCTGTAACTACGCTTCTTACCGTTGGCACTGGTTTTGACCACTCGTCTGCGTACCAGCTCTTCCTGTACCTGTAGGTAGATTTCCTTCGGAATAATGGCTTCGTGGTTGCCTTCTACATAATACTGAGGCATAAGGCCAGTATTCTTAACTCTGGTTTTATTCAGGAAGTCTGTGGTGTAGGTCTTCTGGAAGAAGAGCATCACCGATGTATTTTTCATTTCGAAGGATCTTGTTGATGGTGCTGGTATGCCACTTAGCTTTGCCTGCTCCGGTGAGAATGCCATCACGCTCCAGACCGGCTGCAATCTTATCCATACTGAGATCTTCCAAGTATTCTCGATAAATGCGTTTTACAATTTCTGCTTGTTCAGGGTCAATGACAAGGTTGCCGTCAGCATCCTTCGTATAGCCGAGGAAGCGATTGTGGTTGATTTGCACCTTACCTTGCTGGTAGCGGAACTGAATGCCCATCTTTACATTCTGGCTCAAGGATTGTGATTCCTGTTGGGCCAGTGATGCCATGATGGTGATTAGGATTTCTCCTTTGGCATCCATTGTGTTTATGGATTCCTTCTCGAATATGACCGGAATATTCATGTCCTTGAGTTCTCTGATATATTTCAGACAGTACAGAGTGTTTCGGGCAAATCGGCTGATGGATTTGGTAATAATCATATCAATTTTACCGGCCTTGCAGTCATCAATCATGCGGTTGAATTCTTCACGCTTTTGGTGTTGGTGCCAGAGATACCGTCATCGGCATAGATTCCGGTGAATTCCCAATCCGGGTTTTTCTGAATATATTCTGTATAGTGTTCTACCTGAGCTTCATAGCTGGTAGACTGCTCATCGCTGTCTGTACTGACACGGCAGTACGCTGCGACTCGGAGCTTTGGTTTTTCTTCTTCCTTCTTGCGAGCGTTACTTCCAACTTGGCGTCTCGCAGGAATCAACATTACATTTCCCATTATTGACTCTCGCTTTCTATGAGGCTGTACAGATATTCTGCTTGTCTCACCGGGTTATCATGCAAGGCAACACCGTCTTTCATATAGAAGTGGGTAGGTATCTGTATTTCCCTCATTTGTGTTTGCTTATTATTTCGTCCGAGCTTTGTGGCTCGGTGCATGCGTTCTTCTTGTGCTTTCTGGTAGGTGTCTTTATCAATGATGGCAGGATAGAAACTGTCGCCAAGATAATGGGCTGTTTCCATCAATCGCTTAGCGGTTCCATGATAGGTTGGAATTCCGGCTTCTGCAGCCTTGGATAAGGACATACCACTCAAATAATTCTTATAGAGCTGTCGGAGCTTAGTGGCAGCAGACTCATCAATGACGGCAGTGCCATTTTCAATCCGATAACCAAAGGGTGTATGGCCCATTTAATCACCAATCCTTTCTGTGAATGTCAGTCCACATTTCATAACAAATCGAATTTCATGTCGGCTTACTACTTCGATGTGGTCTGCGTAGCTTTCAAAAAGCTCCTCACTGTAGGCCGTAAGCATATCGGCATGAGACACAAAGTGGAGCAATAGGTTTGTTTCAGTAACCTTTGCCGAGTCACCGGTCATGCAGATGGTGATAGCTTCAATATCAGAGCGGTAAGTCTCTGCCTGCAGGAGGAGGGCATTTGTTTCTTGATTGTATAAAATCTGGTCAATATAGCCTTGTGCCATCAGCTTTGTCAGGGTTTCTCGCTGCTCGCTGTTCTGGGCCAGAAGAAGCTCTAAGTGCTGAATTCGCTGAATTGCTTCATCACCAGAGGAATTTTCAAGGGCTTTCAGATAAGGAGCAAGTATCAGGCGATGTCCGTAGATGAGCTTGTTCAGCATCGTTACGAAAGCGGACTTTATGTCATCATCTCGGATGTACTTCATGCTACAGGCGGTTGTGTCCTTCAAGTGTGTATTGCAGGTCCAAGCTACATATTTATAGGTAGTACAAGGATGAATCCTGCGCTTGAAGGTGTCGCCACATTCTCCGCAGATGATTTTTCCTGAGAATGCGTAGCGCTGCTGGTATTTACCATTGCCTTTTTCGATACCTTTCTCAGAAGCTCTTTGTGCGACCAGTGCGTTGGCAGCGTCAAAATCTTTATGGCTGATAATTGCTTCATGGTGGTCTGGAGCCATGTACTGGTCAACCTCACCGTAATTGATATGACGGTTGAAGTTCTCATCGGTATAGGTTTTCTGAAAAATAACGTCGCCAGTATATTTCTCATTGGCAAGGATGGCTCAGAATGGTAGTAGCGGTCCATTTACTGTTTTTCTTGGACGCAATATCGTCTGCATTTAGCTCATCAGCGATAGCCTGAGTTCCTTTGCCGGAAAGGACATCAGCAAATATTCTTTTTACAATTTCGGCCTGTTCTGGATTGACGACCATGTTTTCGCCATCCCAATCGTAACCGTAAGGTGTATAGCTGAGCTTGAAGGTTCCGTTCTGGAAGCGGCGTTTAATGGACCACTTCGAGTTTTCAGAGATAGAAGTGGACTCTCCCTCGGCCATGCTGCTAAGGATGGCAAGGAATAGCTCACTTTCCATTGAGCCGGTGTTTATATTTTCTTTCTCGAAGAAAAGCGGAATATCCAAGCTCTGCAGTTTTCTTACAAGTGCCAAGCAGTCAGTCGTGTTTCGAGAAAAGCGGCTGATAGATTTTGTAATAACAAAGTCGATTTTCTTTGCTTCACAATCTGATATCAAGCGAAGTAGCTCCAGACGTTTTTCAGCCTTGGTTCCTGTGATACCTTCATCGAAGTAGAGACCGGCGAACTGCCAATCCTCACGGGAATTGATGTATCGCTCATAATGAGTTTTCTGTGCCAGACTTTCCAGCTGGGCATCACTGCCTGTTGAAACACGGCAGTAGGCAGCAACTCTGAGTTTCTTCTTTGTGGTGCTATTATTCTGTACACCTTCGATTTTTGTTACCTTCTTCACGGTAGTTCACCTCCCTTCGTTAGTGTCACATGTTAGCTCTGAAAGCCTTATATATCAACGGATTTCGGGCATAATCTCCACCCAAAATGGAGAGAATGTCTCACGATTTTTCATCGATAATTTGTTGAACTCTGACAAGGAAATAAGTCCAAGTGACAGCATATTTTCAGCGACCTTCTGTGCCTGAAAAAAGCTATAATCCTGTTCAATGTCGGTCTGCTGGATAGGCTTCGGAGCAGCAGAAACCGGAATGGTTGTTGTGATATTCTCTTGCATAATTGCCTCCAATCTGAGGAAGTTCCTCACTACTAAATGGAGGCGAGATAGCGGTTTGGCCGAAAAAAAGATAAAATTATCTGCCTCCACTATCCAATGGAGGTGAAGTGAGCTTTTGAGCCATCAAAAATAAAAAAAGAGGGTCTGCAGGAGAAAACTCCCACAGACCTTGTGAAAAGGTGTGCTTTATAACTTCTTTGCAAAGTCCAGAGAAATCCATCCAGCTCCGGATTTCAGCTTGCCCCAGAGGGTAGCGCCTTCACCCTTGGACTCCTGAACGATTGTAAAGATTCCCTTACCAGTGAACTGTCCGGTTCTGTCGTAGTTAGTACCCGGCCCCTTGCGGATATTCAGATTGGCGATGATGACCTGAACCTTATAGGATGTATCCTTGATAGGAGCAGGAGTCGGTGTAGATGCTACCGGATAAACAATGTTTCCGAAGGCATCAAAGACCTTGTACCCGGCATTCTCATCTGCTTTTTTCTTGGCATTGGCCAGTACCTTGTAGGCACCAAGCTGACTCTTGGAATCGGACCAAATTTTGCGGACACGATACATCTGTGTAGTAGAAGCGATGTCGTCACTGGAAGTAGTTTTGGAAAACTCAGAAGTAACCTTAGTGGCCAGATCACCAAGTCTGGAATATAGCCAGTTACCCGGGCAGGACTTATTCGCAAACCATCTGTGAACAGTGAGCACCATCTCGTCAGACTTTGGTGCGTAATTTAATGTCTTATTCTTATCGGCAAACCATAAAGTTTCTTCTTACCGTTACGTTTACAGATATCTGTGCAAAGCTTAACCAGTGAGTTATAAACAGCGCTATTCATCGCATATGGTTCAGACATATCACTGGCGCATTCGATAGTAACAGCACGCTGATCGTTAGCATTGGAAGAAGAACACCAACTGCGGTTTTTCTCTTCTACACAGAGAGAAATGCGACCATCCTTGCCGACGCCGTAATTGCAGCTTGCTTGTCTGGACTGACTGGTAAAGCATCCGCAGATGCTCTCACAGGACAGCTGACCAACCACGCAGTGTGGCGTGATGCGGTCGATATTGTGTGTACGCTGCCCGGAGTGATTCGGACTGAGCTTGGTGTAGGACACCAAGGAGCTGTTTGTATATCCCATTTTACTTATCCTCTCTTTCTGCTCTGTCATGGAGCTGTTCTAATACGATTTTGATTTTCTCCGGCACAGGCAGGCCAAGATAAGCTGCGTTCTCCAGAAGGCTCACGCCCTCATTGGAAATGTAGAAGAAGATCACTGCTGTTCTAAGGGCACTGCCTGTACCAATCACCTGCACATCAAGAATGTTTGCAATTCCTACAAGCAGGAAAATCAGTACCTTTCTGCAGATACCCTTGAATCCGACTGCACTGGACAACTTCTTATCTGCAATCGCACACATCACTCCGGTGATGTAGTCAATGACCACAAATGCAAGAAGTGCCAGGATAAGGCCGTCACAGCCACCTAAGAAGTAGCCGAGCCATCCTCCGACTCCAGCAAAAGCAAGCTGAATCATGTTCCAAAATTCCTTCATAATTGTTATCCTCACTTTCTGATTTATCGATGAAAAGCGGCTTCCATCTCAGAAACCGCTCGGTTAAAAATGTCTATGTGAACAATCCTTGTCCACCTTTTTTGTGCTAATTATCTATAAAATTATGTTGCTATTTCCTCCATTTAGAGTGATTAATACACTACCGAAAAACAATTTTGAAGGAGGATTTGCTTTATGACAAAAAATATCAAGATTCAGTATTCCACACGTTACAACAACAGAAAATGCCATTCTGTCCCGAAAATTCAAATGGAAGGAAAATGGCTGGAAGAACTTGGGTTTTCCATCGGTGATATCGTTGCTGTAGAATACGAAAACGGATGTATCCGAATCCGTCCTTTCACCTCAGAAGAACAAAACAAAAGACAGCAAGAAGAACTAAAATCGGATATCCGCAGAAAATCTGCTGCATTGAAATCCCTACAGTCACAAGTAGATATCGGTTATTCCAAACCTTGCATGGTAGCTGAATCAGACAGCCATTATTCCGAAGATTCTTCCGTCAGCGTGTAAGGATCTTCATAGTCTTGTCCGTGTTTTTCACCACTGCAGACGATAGGTTATTTATACTGGCAAGATAAGGTGTAAAAGATACGTACACCGGCTTTCCTTTCCATAGTTTCCGCCCCAACAGAACAGAAATTCCTTATACTGGAACAGCGGAGTTGCCGCTGCCTTCAGTCGGACACTTCCCTGCGTTTTCACCACAACATCATCCTTTCTGATCTGGAAATCACTTCCTATGATAATGTCTCCGACCACCGTCATACACAATTCACAGGTGCCGGATTCCCCCAGCGATTTAAACTTTGAGGTAAAACCCAGATCAATCAGTTTCACATCTGCCGAATTGGAAAGATTGATCTTATAAATACCCTTTTGTTATAGGCCGCCACATACAGATATCCATCCCGGATGCACTTTTTACATACCTCTCGGGTAGGTATCTTCCTTATCTCTTTTTCCAGTTTCAAGCAGTTTCGCATTCGAAAGTGTCCACGTGCCTTCAGTAAAGGAATCGTCGGTCTTGGATATTTTGATCCACTGCATGGTAGCATTCCCGGAAGAATTGGGTTCGTTGGAAAATCCATACCAGTATCCGTCTCTGCCGTCAAGAAATTCCCCGTACTTCGTATAGCTGCCAAGAAAGGTGAATGTTGATGTGGTCAGTGTCTTGGATTCCAGTATCGTACAGGTGGTATCATCCAGTTTCTCATTCAGACCGATGTCAAATACTGGAATCCGCGCTTTTGTGACCGTCACACTGGATTCCCCAAAAGTAATGCTATACAGCAGGTTCTTTTCAAAATCGATCTCCACAGTTTCAAAAAGCAGCATCCGGATTGCTTTGATCATCTTATCTATCGTTACTTTCTTTAACAACAAAAAGGCTGTGGCATCCGCCACCGTACTTCCAAACGCATTCTGTCCACCCAATGCACTGGTCAGTGCCACAGAAGCAATCGTACCGTTGCCCTGTGATGGGGTAAACTCCCATACAAATTTATATCCGTTATCCAGTTTTTGCTCTCTGTCAGATTCAGGCTGCCCCTTGCTGTATTTGCCGTTGAGTTGACATTGTTGCTGGCATAGGCAACAGGCAGGTTTGTTCCCACTTCATAGATGTGGTCGGTCTTTTCCTCAAGGGTTTTAGAAAATAACAGGATACCACCGATCATATTCGGACAGATGGGGAGAAGATTCCCATTCCAGAGAACCATGTCATCGTACTCATCACCCGCCTTGTAATAAATCCCCATTGGGTTGTTGCCGAGAATATCGTTGACTGCCTGCGTGACCATGTTTGTTTCCTTCACGGTTTCCACATCACCTGTCGTACTGTCTGTAAGTTCCAGAAGCATCTCTCCTTTTAATTTCATCATTGTTCCCTCCTTAAAAGTTTCACCGGTCTGCAAAATGCACCGATTTGGATTCGGTCTGTTATCCGGTCAGAATAAGTACTCTGCACTAGTTCCATTGTCTCTTTTTTAATAATCTCCGTATAACCTTTCACCCTTATACCTCCGCCGATTCCGAAATATGAAGTTCTGTCCTCAAGCTCCAGCTTTCCGTCCCATGCTTCTTCTACCGCCATTGCCTGACCGCTGACTGACGCAATGATGCCGCCCGGCTCGATCGTTCCCGTACCGTTTTCCATATACAGATACACATTAAACGTATTGGTGTAATTCGCCACGATATGTTCAATCGGATAGTAAAGTGTCAGGATATGCCAACCGGAATGCCAGGTTTCCACAGGATGATGTATTGTGATCTCTTCATCGTTAAATTCAAAAGTTACATGACAGACAGCCTGTCCGTCCTCCGTCCAACTGACTGGAAGGCTTACCTCTACAGATAATGCTGATGCCGGTTCTGTATTGATTTCTCCGCTAGTACTTTCTTTCATTTGGTCAGCAATTGCCTCTAAGGATTCATCTGCCGTTTGACCACCTGTCAGCCCTTTTTCATTTCTTGCGTCTGCCTTATCCGACACGGTTTCAGCGTTTTCACTTTCACCGGACGGGAGCGGTATGACAATGGTTCCTGTAGCATTTGCACTCCGTTCTTGCTGAACTGCCTCGGCATGGACAAGAAGCTGTCCAAAAAACTGCATATGGTTTTCTTCTGAGGATGCAAATTCAATGCTGATTACCTTGATTTTTGTGTCTGCGATGGTGTAGGCAGACGTGTTAGTAAAGGTATGGATACCGATTTTCCCGGTTTTCCCCTGTTCCTCGATCTGATTTAACAGCCCGGAAATATTCTTGTCATTTTTTGATTTTGCCCTCGCCAGTCTCGGATTTTTCCCTACACATTTCAGACTCTGCTTTCCACCAATTCTTGTCTGAATAGAGGTAATACAGGTGATTTGCTGACTATCAGCCTGACCTCCGGAAAATACCAACACATCACCTACATCAAGAGCCGGATTTCCAATCGTGTCAGAATCAAATGGTACGTATTGAATCACAGATAGATCCGCAAGGATATTTCTGCAGAGTGTCTCCCTTGTCTCATCCAGTCCGAATTGAAGCAATGGATTGATCCCAAGGTTCATTGTTAGTCCGTCATCTGTTTTAAGTGCATAATATTCGGATATCTGTGTCCGTTTATTTGTAGAACTGACCGCGGTATATCTTGTAACAAAATCAGAAAAGCTTGAAGAAAACCGGTGTTTCTGATGTATCTCCATTACAGGATCTGAGCCGTATTTCTTAAATTCAAGTTTTCCCTCACGGTTGATAAGAAAGAATCCTCCAAGAACCTGCGCTGTATAAGCGAGCACGTCCCGGCAGGTTTCAATATCATTTTCCGTATAGATGGAAAGCGTTTCTTTTGCATTGGGCAGGATGTTTATCTCTTCCTCGCTGTTTGCCAATTCCACCTGACAGGCCATGCAGCAATAATTGATAAAATCATAGGCTGTGCCAACTGTCTGAAACCCGTTAAAGTCCTTTTCAAACCGGAGCATGCTGTCATATGCTTTTAGCTCTAGCGTTTTTATATGCCTGTTTGCTTCGCTGACCTCGAAGGTTCCCATAAGCACATCTTCAACTGTACCGTCCGCTAGTGTCAGATGGTAGAACAGCTCCACCTTTGCATCTTCCAATGTGTAACGGTCAATATCCGAAAGGAGTGTGATTTCCATTTCTGATGCATAATCTGTTCCAATCTCAATCTCGGAACTACCGCAACACTGACGGGTAATGTAGCCGCTACCTTTTACAATATCCTCCGCGCCAAACTCATAAACCACATTTTTCTTTGTCTTGATCTTTCCGCTCCAGCTATAGTTTCTCGTGTTTTCCTGCACCGCCTGCAGGAATGCTTCACTTACCGGGTACAAGAAAACCACCATCCTTTCTTTCCTAAAATTCCTTCAGCATAAAGCTGACACTCCAAAGTCCTTTATAACTGGTATCCTTCTCCAGTTTTGCCTTAAAGCCTGTCACATACATTTCTGCCCGTTTCATCTCTGCAGTTTCTGGGTCAAAATAATCCACAGTAATTTTTTTCTGTTTCTTATACCAAGTCAGTTTCCGAAGCCACTTCTGTGTAACATGGAACGAAACGGATATGGCAGCAACTCCAATCCGTATGACGTCCCGCTGGATCGTTCCGGCTTCTGTTTCACCGCCGGAATCTGCCTCCACATCATCAAGACCAACCTCATAAGAAATCGGCAATGGGAGTTCCATTCCATCAAATTTCAGATATTGTATAAATGCCATCTTTACCGACCCCCGCTTCTAAGATTTGCCCTCTGCTGGGCATTGATAATGACCTCATCTAACATCGTGCCGCCGAGGTAGACTGGAATTACGATGTCTCCTGACTGGCCAGTTACACCAGCGAGGCCTTCACGGATTGCTGCAGTGATACCAGAGAGGTATCAGCTGTTCCGGCAGATGTAGTGGCTGCAGCAGTTTCCATTCTTCCAATCTGCGGGTTGATCACCATGTTTGCGGCTACTCCATCCATTGCCTTTTCCACAAGGTTCTTGCTCTCTTCAATTCCACGAGCAAGTCCAGCCATGAAGTCTGGCATCCAGGATTCATAATCAGTGAGTGGTCCTTCGTCCGGTACGGAAAAGTGCAGTACGGAGCGAATCTTGTTTGCCACACCATTTACCGCATCGGTAACTGCGCCAACAGCCGACTTGATACCATTCACGATACCCATGATGAGGTCGCGTCCCCAGCTGAATGCCTGAGAAGCAAGACCTTTGACGTAGCTGACGGCACGTTCAAAGCCAGAATGGATCACATTATAAATCTGACCAATGATGCTGCCGACAGCCGACTTTACGCTATTCCAGATGGAAGAAACCGTGTTCTTAATGGTGTTCATCACACTAGAGATATAGCCGCTGATGCTGTTCCAGATACTTGTCACCACACCCTTGATGGCATTCAGCACGGACGTTACAACCGATTTGATAGCATTCCAGACCGTCGTAAAGATGGACTGGATCGTGGTCAACACCGTAGTCACCACAGTCTGAATGTCCGTCCAGATAGTCTGGAAAAAGCTCTGCAATGCAGTGAGAAGCGGAGACAAGAAGGCAACGATGGCATTCCAGATCTCCTGGATTTTTGTGCTGATTGCATCCATAGCCATGCCAATCAAGATTTGAATGGCCTGAAAGATTGTCTCAAATAGATATCGGAATGCTTCGAGCAGCGGGCCGAAAACCGACACAAATCCGTTCCAGATATTCGTGATTGTATCGACAATGCCCTGCACGATGCCACCGACGGTCGTGCTAATTGCAGTCCAGATGGAAGAAGCAGTCGTAGCAATGCTCGTCCAGATACCAGAGAGAAACGTTGCAATGCCTGAGACGATGCTGCCAATCGTATCAGAGATTGCTTGCCATACGGTACCAGCAAGATTCTTGATACTCTCCCAAAGCCCTGACAGGAAGGTGCCTATTTCCGTCCAGTGTTCTTTGATCACAATGACAAGATTCGCCACTGCAAAGACAATCGCAGCCACCACGCCTGCAACCAGTGCCGGAGCACCAAGAATGACTGCCCCAACAGCAGCAAGGGCGATGCCAACGCCCATCAGGATATCCTTTATTACAGAGAATCCATTCTGGAACATATCGATGAAGTTTTTTACAGCGGTGACAGCACCACCGATTACAAGGCCAATGCCGGAGAACACCTTCAGCACGGCACTGATTCCGGAGGTCGCTGCACCGATTCCCTTGATGGCTCCCGTGACTGTATTCACGGCACCTGCAATCTTCGGTGCCACCGTCATGATCGTCCCGACGGAGCTCATGATCTTTCCGACAAAGATAAGAACCGGACCAAGTGCTGCTACGAGCAGTGCAACCACTAGGATGATCTGCTTTACTGGCTCCGGCAGCTTATTGAGAAAGTCTACAAGTCCCTGCAGCGCTGTCACGAGAGAGCGGATCGCAGGCATCATGAGGTCCGCAAAGGAAATAGCAAGCTCCTGAAGCTGTGATTTCAGAATCGTAAGCTGACCACTTAAGTTGTCCTGCATGGTTTCTGCCATCTTCTCAGAGGTGCCATCACAGTTTTTGATCGCGCCTTCGAGCTTTGAAATGTCTCCAGGTGCGGAGTTCATAAGAGCAAGGAAGCCGGACATGGCATTCTTACCGACGAGCGCCTCTGCATTCGATGCTTTCTCCGAATCGGAGAGCTGCCCGAATGCGGACCGGCAGTCTGCAAGTATTGCCGTGAGACTTCGCATCGATCCATCGGCATTGGTGGTTGCAATCGTCACATCCCCGATGGACTTGCCGGAGAGCTTTACCTCGCCAGTAAGGTTATTCATGATGGTACGAAGGGAAGTTCCTGCCTGTGAAGACTTGATGCCAGCATTCGCCATAAGACCGATGGCCTCTGCGGTGTCTTCTGCAGAAAATCCAAGCGCACCCGCAATCGGAGCGCAGTACTTGAAGGTCTCACCCATCATCGAGACATTCGTGTTGGCATTACTGGATGCCGCTGCCAGGATATCTGCAAAGTGCCCGGAGTCCGCAGCTGTTAACCCAAAGGCGGTCAAAGCATCTGTTACGATATCCGATGTGGTGGCAAGGTCCTCACCGGATGCCGCAGCAAGGTTCATGATGCCTTCGATACCATCCAGCATGTCGGAGGTTTTCCATCCGGCCATCGCCATATAGTTCATAGCATCCGCGCCTCAGATGCAGAGAACTTAGTCTTCGCACCCATCTCACGAGCCTTTGCGCGGAGCTTGTCGAAATCCTCTCCAGTTGCACCGGACACGGCAGCTACCTGACTCATAGAAGAATCGAAATCGGATGCTGTTTTTACAGCAGCAATGCCAAGAGCTGTAACTGTAGCAGAGGCAGGAAGGAGCTTTTCACCGGCGGAGGAAACCTTATCGCCTGCGGATTTCAGGCTTTCACCAGCAGTAGCAATCTTCTGCACAGCAGTGGCAGACTGATTTGCCTGTGTCTCCAGCTTTTTGAGATCTTCTTCTGTTTCGATGATCTCCCTCTGAAGAGCATCGTACTGTTCTTTGGAAATGTCACCATTCGCAAGTGCCTGATTTGCCTGCTCTGCAGCAGTCTTGAGAGTAGCAAGCTTTTCCTTCGTTTCACTGACAGCGCTGGAGAGGAGTTTCTGCTTCTGCGCAAGCAGCTCGGTGTTTGCCTGGATCCAGTTTTAAGAGCTTTTCGACATCCTTGAGCTGACTCTGCGTATTCTTGATTTCTGCATTGACACCCTTTAAGGCTGTCTGAAGTTTGGTGGTATCGCCGCCGATTTCGACAGTAATACCCTTGATTCTGCTTGCCGCCATAGGCCCTCCTTTCTGCAAAATGGTATAAGAAAAGCATCTACCATTTCTGATAGATGCTGCATATCATTTCCTTAAATGTGCGTTTCATTTTTAGTCTATAACAGACTTATAATAGTTCCCAAAATCAGCCAATGCATCAATGATCGGCATCATTTCCTTGCCCAGTTCCGTTAATCCGTATTCCACTCTTGGAGGCATTTCATGATAATCGTGCCGATAAGCAAGCCCATCGTCAATCATCTGTCTAAGGCTGTCTGTAAGCACCTTTTGCGATATACCTTCTAAGTCTCTCTGAAGTTCGTTAAATCTCCAAGGACGTACTTTCAGATTTCGTAGAATAAGGAGTTTCCACTTTCCTCCAATCAGTGTTACCGCTGTTGCAACAGGACATTCAGGAAGCTCATCTTTTGTTTTCATTTTGCTTCACCTCCATGTACAGTTTAACACATTCTTTTTTATATGTACAGTTACAAAAAAGTGCGTACTTGTTTTTGAATGTGTCATTCCGTATTCTATAAATAAGCAATACAAAATTGCAAATATAAATCGGAGGTATCTATCATGGCAAATTATGCAAAACAAACATTGGAAACGAAGGAAGAGTCGAGCTTCACGAAAAACTTTCTTTAACTGGAGCTGAAATTAGTATTAACCAACTTCCTGCCGGAGCAAGCGTTCCATTTGTTCACTCTCACAAGAACAACGAAGAAGTCTATGGCATTCTCTCTGGAAAAGGAAAAGCTGTCATCGACAATGAGACCATCGAGCTCACAGCTGGTGATTGGCTGAGAATTTCTCCTGCTGCTAAACGTCAGTTTTTTGCTTCTAATGAATCCGGCATCACCTATGTCTGCATTCAGGTCAAGGAAAATTCTCTCGGTGGTTTCACTGCTGATGATGCAGTGCTGTACTAAAATTATATCGCGCCATCTTACAAGCACAGCCCACCCTAATAGGCTGTGCTTATTTTAACGTTAAAACGCATCGAAATCCTTCTGCGTAGCGATCTGCGCATAGCCTTTATACTCATCATTGCTGCTTTCTGCGTACATATCGTTCACTATCCCAATCGTAAGAAGATCCAGATCCCGGATGGAGATGCCGAGCTGTACGCAGCGAAGCAGAAACAAGGGTGTGGTCATCGGTCGGTCAGTTGCGTGAAGTTTTTTTTAGACTCCACATCCGTCTGGACATTCAGCCCCCACAGCTCGATAATCTTCGGAAGCACCTGGTAGATGGAGAAGGTGCTAAACTCGTCCAGCCACTCCTCAGGGCTGTCCGGAATGGAAGGGTCTGCATGCTTTGCCATGATGTAGGCGATGTTCTCGAACATCTCAAGGGAGAACATATCGAGGTGCGAGGAAGCCTCATCCCCGTTGCCGACTGCCTTTCCGAGCGCATCGAGATCCTTGTAGATATCCCGGTGGAACTTGATGCGGTAAATACGCGGAATGGCGGCAGATGCCTTGAAGGGCACCTGCTTTCCGTCAATCTCAATCATCTTTGTCATACCCATACAATCACTCCTTTACTGACTTTGCAGGCTTCGCTACAGACTGCGTTGCTGGATCGCTCTCTGCCGCAGGCACATATACAGCCTTATACCAATCAGCATAGGTGGTGGCATCCGTGGTATTTCCGGTCTTTGCTTTCACCATACCATTAGCAAGCGGCACCGACTTCAGAGACAGCTTCTCCGTCTGTACTTCTTTGGAATCCTCATTCGTCTTTCCTTCAATGCCCGGGCGGGAAGCGGAGCAGTTATACAGTACATGGCGGATGTGCTTCTGGTCGCCATCAAACTCGAACAGGAGCGCAAATGCTGCAAGCTCCACCTCGGAGTTTTCAATCAGCACTCCCTTAGAATCTAATGTTTCCTTCAGTACGTCCGTGCGGAAGGACTCCGGAATCAATGCAAGCTCCAGATCTCCGTCATAGCCACAGTTATTATTGATTACGTAATACACACCACCATCCGCGTAAAAGTTCTCCGGCTCACCATTTGCATCCAGTGAGATCGATACGGAGCCTGGCATCGGGACCGGCGTTCCGAAGGTGGGTGTGCCGTCCTCGCTAATGGTAAGGAGCGCATAGTGCGTATTCTTCAGGTTGAATTTCACCTTATTTGCTTTTTCAGCCATCGTTAATTTACCTCCATTTCAAATGAATACAGGACTTCATAAAGCTTCTCTGATTCAATCCAAGTCTCGGATTTTTCATAAAAAATGCCATGCTGATCGAGCACGGCTTCTATACGCTGTTCTGCCGACAAGTCCTTACAGTCGGTATACAGTTCGATGTGAATTTCATTGATCTTATAGTAGACCTGTCCGTCTGCCGCGAAGTTGTCACTGTTCGGTGTAAGATAACAAATAAACGGCGGATCCGGGCCTTCTCCCTCTGCAAAGTGGTCGTAGGCAAAGGGAAGTCCTATTTTATTCATGATTTCGATTAACTTCTTCATGCGTTATCCTTTCAAGGCCTTTTCAATTTCACGCTCCAGTGTATCAATCGCTTTTTCTTCCGCTGGTGCAATATGGGGCCTTGCGGCGACACGGCCACCACCTCGCTTCGCATGACCAAATTCCAGAAGGTGGGCCAGTTGATAGCGGTTTTAGAATGGACCACAAGCTCCAGAGAATTGGATGTTTCCTTTTGCGTTTTCACAGCCCAGCTCTTTGCGTATTTTCCAGTGTCCTTGGGAGCCGTTGCAGCAATCTCATCCTTGACGGTTTTACCAGCCTTGCGGACCGATGCTTTTAGGTCATCCGTTGCAAGGCTGGCATATTCCTCAAGTCCCTCCATAATCGCATCTGCCATCTGACCAATGCTTACTCGATCGGTTGCCATCGTTAGCGCCTCACTTTCTGACAGGAGAGTTTGATGCATTTTTTCTTGTAATTCATGTGGTCGATGGCTGTGATGTCATAAAGTGTATCGTTAAATTCCACACGATAATGCGTGGAATCTAAGGCGGCAGCCTTCTTGCACCACCGGATAGTAAAATCGACCTTCGTATTGTCTACAATCATTCCAGCATCTGTATCTTCCTTGCCTGCTTCAGCACTTACCGTTGCATAGCAGCTGTAGTAGGGTACCCAGCTTGTTTTATGGTTTCCGATGGCATCCACAGTTACTTTATTCTTGGTAATGAAGATGCGGACATTTAAAAGTTCAATGTTCATCAGAAGACCTCCTTTCTGGCACCGAATAGCAGAGAGCGCAGTGTAAGCGTCAGTGCGTGATGATCTGCCTCCTCTCGGTGCTCGTACAGGTATGCAGCGGTATAAAAAATGGCAGCCTTGGCATTCTCGCAATCAGACAGCTCGTCAAGATTCTCTGTACGGAGAATATCCATGCAGATCCTTGTTGCAGCGGTGATTAGAGTTTCGATGAGAGCGTCGTCATCATCAAAATCCACTCGCAGATAGTTTTTCATTTCTTCCAGTGTAATGAGCATTTCTCATCGCCTCCATTCTTAAGGATATGGTAAGGGCAGCGCCATTCATCAAAAATGACGCCACCTTTCCTTTAGATTACCTTAGGCCTTGGCACTTTTGCACTACCAGTGATGGTAAGAATCTGCACAGCCTCCGGAAGGATGAGCTTACCATCCACACGTTCCTTGGCAACATAGCCGATCATGCCATTTCCAGCAAAAAGCTCTGTGAGCTGCTTGAAGGAACGAGTACCACGATCTCCGATGTTGTAGTAGCTGTAATCACCGAAGGCAATCTTTCCAGCAGGGCAGAACGGAGAAGTGTAGACATCATAGCCCAGGAGCTTATCCGGCTCACCAGCCACAAGAGAAGGCGCCACATATAGGCACCGGTGTTGTCCTTGAGCTGGCGGATAGAAGCGATGGTCTGATCGTTCATGATAAACTTGGCGTTCTTACGGTAAGGACGCTTCAGTGCATACACAAGCTTGATCACATCATCGGCGGTAAGAGAAGCCGTGGAAATAGCTGCCGTTCCACCACCGGTCGCAGCAAAAAGTCCCAGAGGCTGACCAACACCGGAACCATTCAGGAAGGCATCCTCCTCGGCATTAGCAAGAGCTTTACCGAACATGTCGATGATATAGCTCTCCAGGTTAAAGGCGTTGTCGTAAAGAAGCTCCTCGGTTACCTTGATAGCAACATGCAGCTTATGAGCATCCAGCAAAATCTGGTCAAAGGTTGCATCTCCGAAACTGAGTGCGCCACCCTCCTCGATCCAAGCAGCTGCAGGCTTAGTTGCTGCGATGTTGATCTTGTGCTCACCGGATGTAGTAATCTTGTGACCAAGCTTACGCATGATGTTCTCCTCAGTAAGGACATCAATCAGACGATGGTCATACTCATCCGGCACCAGATAACCACCATCTGCGTCCACACCTTCCTGCAGCACGTTAGAAATCTGCTTGAAGTTAGAACGAAGGGCCGTGAGCATTCCAGCCTTATATTCATCAGAAGCACGACCGGTCTTTACAGGTTTCTCAGTAGCAGTGACAGGCTTAGAAGTGAGAGGCTTATTTACCGGCTTGTTAAGCTCTGCCTCCAATGCTTCCTGTCTTTCCAGACGGGCGATTTCCTTGCCGAGATCAGCGATTTCCTGTTCCATTCTGGAGTAGGTCGCATCGTCCTCAGCAGTAAGAGTACCTTTCTCGGTACGGTGAGAATCAAGAAATGCCTTTGCAGCATTCCATGCGGTGTTGCGCTTTTCACGCAGTTCTAAAATAGTCATAATCGAATACCTCCATTAAATGTATTGTTTGATTAGGTCAAGGCGCTCCATCAAAGAATCTACGGAGCGTTCCGGTGTTTCAGGCTTTTTGATGCGGCACTTGGCAGCCAGCTTATCCATGAGGGAGTTGGTCACCGCCGCACGGGAGAAGAGCATCGGACCAGCAGCGTTATTTTCTACCGGTGTCTCCGCTGGTCTTGTCAGGATTTCATCGGCAAAGCCCATATCGATGGCCGTATGCGCATCCATCCAAGTCTCTGCATCCATAAGATGGGAGAGCTTGGCACGGCTCATACCAGTCTTGATTTCGTAGGCATTGATGATGGATTCCTTGACTTCATCCAGCATGGCGATAGCCTTCTGCATCTCACTGGTGTCACCCATAGCGCAGTCATCGGGTTATGAATCATGAGCATGGATACCGGAGATACCAGCACCTTTGTACCTGCCATAGCGATGACAGATGCAGCAGAGGCTGCGATGCCATCAATCTTTACAGTGACATTGCCGGGATACTCTATCATCATGTTGTAAATCTGGGCTGCGGCCACACAGTCGCCTCCCGGAGAGTTAATCCAAATGGTGATGTCTCCGTTTCCGGCAAACAGCTCATCTCGAAAGAGCTTAGGTGTGACATCATCGTCAAACCAGCTTTCCTCTGCGATGGTGCCGTTTAGAAACAGCGTCCTCTCCAGTGTCTGCTCCTGCGTCTCCTGATTGGTCACCGTCTGATTTTTCCACTTCCAGAACTTCTTCATCGTTCTCGTCCTCCTTTCCGACAGCAGTGGTCGCTGCGAATATTCCTGCATCCTCCAGCTTGGTCATGTTTCCATTGATGAGATATAAGTCACCACCAAGTTCCGGTGGGATGAGGTCTAGGTTTTCAAGTTCACGGATATCATTTGCGGACATCCAGCCGTTCTGCCTTGCCGTGGCGTAGCCGTTCATACGGCTTTGGTAATCGCCACGTAAGAGGCCGTCGACATTGAACTTTACAAAATAAGCAGCCTTCTCAGATTCAGATAGAAGGGCACGATTGATGGACTGTTCCCAACGGACAATCCAAGGTTCCAAGGTGTACTTCACAAACTCAAGGGACTGCTGTTCAATATTAGAAAAGCTCGACTTTTCCAGGTCGCCGACCATGTGGGGCGGCACTCTAAAGATTCGAGCTATTTCATCAATCTGAAATTTTCTGGTCTCCAAAAACTGTGCTTCATTCGGGCTGATAGAGATTGGCGTGTAGTGCATGCCTTCCTCTAAGATTGCGATCTTATGAGAATTGCTACCGGAAAAGCCCTTGTTCCAGCTTTCGCGGATGACATCTGATTCTTGACGGTGCCAGGGAATTCCAGCAGACCTCCCGGTGTAGCTCCGTTTGCAAAGAACTTAGCGCCGTATTCCTCTGTGGCAATGGAAAGGCCTATGGCATTCTTAGCCATGGCAATCGGCGAGTAACCAACCAGTCCATCGAAGCCGAGGCCTGGTACATGAAGTACATCGGATGGCCTGAGCGTCACCGTTCCAGCTTTCATGGTTTGGGCATCCGACTCCTGCATCTGATATTGATAGTAGAGGTGCCCGTGTTCATCACGATCCACAGTCATGCGGTTAGGCATCAGCGGGTAGAGCCCGATGACCTGACCTTTACCGTTGCGAATAATCTGCGCATAGGCATTGCCGTACAGCAGCAGGTGCGTCATCAGCGTTTCTCGAAAAACAAAGGATGTCATTTCCGGGTTGGGCTCATCGTGCAGGATTTTATACAGTGGATGGGAGAGAGCCTTTTCCTTGCTGCCGGATTCCTTATATTGATAAAGATGTACCGGCAAGCATGCGATGGATTCCGATAGAATTCTTACGCAGGCATAAACAGCAGTCATCTGCATGGCAGATCGTTCGTTGACGGCCTTGCCGGAGGTGGTGCCACCAAAGAAAAAGCGATAGCCGGATCCGTTTAGGCTGTTTGTCGGCTTATCGCGGGATTTAAAAAGTCCACTAAGTATATTCATCAAAACCTCCAATTCCCTGATTGATGCCTTCACGCAGCACAATCAGTCCAAGCAATAGTAGTGTGATCATCATTTTTCCTCAGATAAATAAAATGCCTCTGTCATCGTAGACAGAAGCACCAGTGTCATTGCCGCAGCGAATCGCGCGGTCTAGTCCCATGATGGTGGCAATCGCACCATCAATCTTTTCTGTAGATTTTTCTTTGTCGGCCTTAATATTTCCGGCGGGGTCAGTACGGATGTAGATGTTATCCATCATCCAGCGAAGTACCGGATGCCCACCGTGGGCCAGCTTTTGCTCCAGCGTCAGTTTCATGAGCTCCTTGGTAGGAGGGCTCATATCCTTAAAGCCCTGGCCGAAGGGAACCACCGTAAAGCCCATACCCTCCAGGTTTTGTACCATCTGGACGGCTCCCCAGCGGTCGAAGGCAATCTCACGGATGTTGTATTTCTCACCCAGGCGCTCGATGAATTTTTCGATGTAGCCGTAGTGGACGACGTTACCTTCTGTGGTTTGCAGGAAGCCCTGTCTCTCCCAGACATCGTATGGGACGTGCTCACGACGAACTCGCAGCTCCAGCGTATCTTCCGGCACCCAAAAATATGGGAGAATGGCGTATTTGTCATCCTCATCCTGGGGAGGAAATACCAGCACGAAGGCAGTGATATCCGTAGTGGAAGAGAGGTCCAGCCCACCATAGCAGACACGGCCTTCCAGCTCATCCGGGTTGACTGCAAAGGAGCAGGCATCCCATTTCTCCATTGGCATCCAGCGGACTGCCTGCTTCACCCATTGATTGAGTCTGAGCTGTCGGAAGGAGTTCTCCTCGCCGGGATTCTGCTTAGCAGATTCACAGGCAGCTTCGACCTTATCGATGCCGACCGTAATACCAAGAGACGGATTGGCTTTCTTCCAGACCTCTGGGTCCGTCCAATCATCGGTTTCATTGGCACCGTAGATGACAGGATAGAAGGTCGGGTCAATCTTTCGGCCCTCCAAGATGTCCTTGGCTTTCTGGTGCGTTTCGTAGCAGATGCTGTTGGTATCCGTTCCGGCAGTCGTGATAAGGAAGTAGAGTGGCTGCATTCTGGCATCTCCGGAGCCTTTGGTCATGACATCAAAGAGCTTACGATTTGGCTGGGTATGCAGCTCATCAAATACAACACCGTGAATATTGAAGCCGTGCTTGGAGTAGGCCTCTGCGGATAGTACCTGATAGAAGCTGTTAGTCGGTTGGTAGACGATACGCTTCTGGGAAGCGAGGATTTTTACTCGTCTGTTCAGTGCAGGACACATACGCACCATATCGGCAGCTACATCAAAAACGATCGTTGCCTGCTGGCGGTCAGCTGCACAGCCATAGACTTCAGCTCGTTCTTCACCATCGCCGCAAGTAAGGAGTAGGGCGACGGCAGCAGCAAGCTCAGATTTTCCCATCTTTTTAGGAATTTCCACATAGGCGGTATTGAACTGGCGATATCCATTTGGCTTTAAGGTTCCGAAGATATCTCTAATAATCTGTTCCTGCCAGTCGATGAGCTCAAAGGGCTTACCGGCCCAGGTGCCTTTGGTATGGCAGAGGCATTCAATAAAATTGACTGCGTAATCCGCCATCTGTTTACTATAGGTGGAGTCCGCAGCCATGAAGCGTGTCGGTGTGTAGTTTTCAAGTTTACGCAAATGTATGTGCCTCCTTTCACAGAAATAAAAATAGCCGCCCGGTGGCGACGTCTATAACGAGGAACAGCCCCATCCGGGACCATCCTGCCTGATATTCTTTTCAGGTGGTTAGTTGTATTCGTTCAGTAGGATGCAAAGGGCAAGATTTGCAGCTTCGCAGGTTGGTTCAATGTCCCAGTCTCTGTCGTAGTTGGCAATCCACTCGCCGTTCAGCTTCAGGCTGAGCTTGGAAATCCTGCCGCCGTTGATGCCGTAGTCTTCGCTAGGCTCTTCAAAGTGCTTTATCCAGTAGTGTACGACTTGGTAGCCGCCGTTTTTGTCCGGGATTCCGATGGTTCCTTCTTTCCACATGGCTTATGCCTCCTTTACCGTCATTTTGATTGCAGGGATGAGAGCGTGTTCGCCGTTATTCCAATCGGTGTAGCGTGCCTTTACTGTGGTAAGGCCTGCCATGCTGATTCCGTGCTTCTCGAAGGCTGCGAGGGTTTCGATGAGGCTTGAGAAGGTGGAGCTGATGGTGAATTCGGTGATGCCGGTCGCTTTCAAGGTCTGGGCGATTTCTTCGATGTCGTAATCCCAAATGACATCGTTGAAGTCGATGAGTTCGTTTCCTGCCTCCTTGCTGGTTCTGTAAGCCCAGAATAAGGTTCTGTTGATTCCGAGTTCCTTCAGGCTTCTTGCGTTCTGCTCGATGGCTTCTTCAAAAGTTCTGATTTCTTTCATGGTAGGTTCCTCCTAAAAATGTGTTTTCCCTTTTGGTAGTACTATATATCACTCTAAAGGCACATAATAGCAAGTCAATTAGGGTCATATAGTACACAAATATCTGTAGGAAAATCTGTGAATCTAGGAGAATTGTTAGATATCAAAGTGAGGGATTTTTTGAATCGTATTTCCTATTGAAAGTTCATAATATGATCCACAATCTCTACACATATTAGCCTTTGTCCATGGACCTTCGAAAATAACATAAGTCGTGGAAGTTCCATCATTAAATGTGATTAATAAACAGTCGGCTGATTTAACAGTCCATCCAGGGTTAAGTTCTTCAAAATATTTTTTCTCCGACTCTGATAGATGAGAATGAAGTATTTTATAATTCATATACATGGTTCCTTTCTTAAGATATGCAAGTGGCATGCATAATAATTGGAGAATCAGATCCTGCATAATCAAGTGCACGTATCGTGTTATAATTGATCCATTCCTCAGCATCTGTTTCTCCAAAGCCTTCTTCTTCAACGAGCCATCTAATCATTTTATCGTAATCATAGATGGCACGGTTGTCCTCTGTGACTCCGATTAAAGCGTCATCGTAAGAGAAATCAGTTAAAAGTTTTATGCGACTAATATCATAATCAGCCAATTTATCATAGCTCGTCATGTATAGTGTTTCCTTTCTCAGTAAAATTATCGAAACATAAATTGTGTGTCATCATCAATCCAGAGATGCATACCATCAGCAGTTAGTATTGCATGATCGGAATGAATTTCAGTGATGATCCCTCGTGTGATGTTGTCCCCATCAAATTCATGTGTTTCATAAATAGTTACTCTTCCTATATTACAATTTCTCCAGTCTTTTCTAACGGTGTCACCATTAATACTTTTTTCTACAAAAGTTAGAAGAGCAAGTAGACGTTCTACCTTTTGATGCGCGTCAAATCAGATAATACCTAATGGAATAGTAGAGATCTTCTGAACCTGGTTCATAAAACAAACGAAAATAATTTAATGCATCGCTACGTGTTTTGAATTCATATGTTTTGATCCTCATTTTTTCACGACATTTAAATATTACGAAGTATCGATTATTCATTTGAGACCTCTTTACAGTGGTCAACGCCGTAGATGACGTTGAGTCCGGAGCCGTTATCCCAATTCACCATGATGCTTCCGGTATCATCGACACCGATGATTTAAACCCCGTGTGCCCACCGGAGGGGCCTGTGCGTCGTCCATCTGGACTAGCTCCACACGGGTAGCTGGGGCGGCGCTGACGGGCCACCTGCTCCTTACTTGGAAATTGCATAGCCTTCACCTCCTTTGAATGCGCTGTTGCCCGGAAGATATCTCATCAGGATTTTGCGGTCTGCTTTATACTCGTCACCGATGAAGCCGAGGCGAAGAAGGAAGCAGCGGAATGCGTAGCGTTCGTTGTCTACCGGCTTTTCTGGTAGCGCTGATTCGTTTCTGCCTTGCTCATTTTGCAAAGCATAATCGCAATGCGCGCTGTGGCGTGATCCATCCGACTCAGGTGTTTCCTTGAACCAGGGGAAGGAAATGCTGTCCTCATCCAGTTCAAAGCGCAGGTCCTCGATGTGGAGGGCGTGCTTGATGAGGGAGCCTTTGGCATCCAGAAGGTTGGTAAGGTTTCCGACCTTGACCTTATCAAGCGGAATGGTAATGGTAAGTCCGGGCTCTTCCGTAGGAGCTGCTTCCGCTTCCGGTTCCTCAGCCGAATGGAAGGCTGTCTCTTCCGGACGATAGCCGCCTGCATCCAAGAGGGTGAGAAGCTCGTCGAATTCTTCCTTAGTCATGGTGTCCGGGCCTGATGTTTCCTTCTCGTGTCAGAAGAAGCTCGCCAATCTGGCCAGGGCTCGCAGGTATTTCGGTTTGCGTTCTTGTATCACTACAGGCTGCCAGCGGCTTCTTCAGTTACGTTTAAGATGATGTTCATGTAGGTATCCTCCTTTGTTTTGGTAGTACATATATCACTCTGAAGGCACGTGATAGCAAGCGATATCGGAGAAAAACATCGACAAATATGTGCCTTCTGGATTGTGTACTGTACCTACTTACAAAAGAGTGGCATCCTTAGTTTCCGGTGCAATTTCATCGTAGGAATAGGTCAAGCCATCACGGATGACAGAGACCTTTGCAGAGGAGCCGACCTGCTCGATGTAGCGCTTAACGATGACATCGCAGAACTTTTCATCCAGCTCGATGGTGTGGCAGATACGACCGGTCTGTTCACAGGCGATGAGCGTGCTGCCGGAACCACCAAATGGGTCAAGGACCAGAGAATTGGTCATGCTGGAATTCATAATCGGATAAGCCAGAAGAGGGATAGGCTTCATGGTCGGATGGTCACCGTTCTTCTTAGGCTTATCAAATTCCCAGATGGTCGTTTCCTTGCGCCCGGTATACCACTGGTGCTTGCCGGATTTCTTCCATCCGAAGAGGCAAGGCTCATGCATCCACTGGTATGGGCTGCGTCCAAGGACAAGTGACTGCTTTTTCCAGATGCAGCAGCCGGAAAGGTAGAAACCGGCATCCGCAAAGGCTCTGCGGAAGTTAAGCCCCTCGGTGTCTGCATGGAAGACGTAGATAGAAGCGTCATCCGCCATTGACTCGTACATGCGAGTGTAGGCATCCAGAAGGAATTGATAGAAGGCACTGTTTTCCATGTTGTCGTTTTTAATCTTACCGGCGCTTCCTTCATAGTTGACATTGTACGGAGGATCGGTCACGACCAGATTTGCCAGCTTGCCGTTCATCAGAAGCTCGTAGGTCTCAGGTTTTGTGGAATCACCACAGACCAGACGATGATCTCCAAGGAGCCACAGGTCACCAGCCTTGGAGAAGGTCGGCTTTGAAAGCTCGGCGTCCACATCAAAGTCGTCATCCTGAACACCTTTCTTTGTATCTTCTCTAAACAGATCCTCCAGCTCTTCGGGCTCAAAACCAGTAAGGGATACATCGAAGTCAGCACCCTGCAGGTCAGCAATAAGAAGGGCTAACTTGTCGTTATCCCATTCACCGCTGATTTTGTTGAGCGCAATATTCAGAGCCTTTTCCTTCTCTTCATCCATTTCGACGATGACGCATTCCACTTCGGTGATGCCCATATCGATGAGAACCTTTAGTCTCTGGTGACCGCCAACGACACGAGAGGTGGTGGCATTCCAGATGACCGGCTCCACATATCCGAACTGCTCGATGGAGCGTTTCAGTTTTTCATATTCTTTGTCGCCAGGCTTCAAATCCTTACGAGGATTGTAATCTGCAGGAAGAAGCTCTGTGACATTTTTCTTTTCAATCAGCATGGTGCATTCCTCCTGAGTAATTTTTGTAGACCCTTGTAGGCGGCATCAATATCACCGGCCTTAGCTTGACCACGAAGTGTGCTGAACTGCTGAAAGCTAAGCTGCTGGCGATAGCTTTTCAGTAGATGCATAAATTCACGATAGTCCATATCAATTTCCTTTCCGTGCCAGTAGGAGACGCTCCATCACATCATCCTGTGGAGTAGCGCCGTTATATTCGGTGGCACAATTTTCTTTTACGATTTGATATATCTCCATCCAGAGACGATTGGTCTGGCTCATGAAGTTCTGACTCATGGCCACATAGGGAGACTGGATAGCATTGCCGGTGGTCGGATGCTTGGCAAGGAATCCAAACTCGGTGATGGCTTCCTCACATTGAATCCACCGAGCAACACTCATGGCATAGCGCCCAGAAGCTCCGGAGAGAGAGAGCAGCGCCACGTTCATCAGCCAGTTCCATGTTTTCTTGTAGACATCTGCAGCAACGAGCTTTTTACCGTTCTTTTGCCTCGCAGATAGCATCTTGGATGGTTTGGGCATCGGCTGACCTTCTAAATCGACAGTGCTGTCTGTAAAGTCGATGACAGTCAACTCACGCTTGCCCGGATTTCCCTCAGCAATTCTGTCAGCTAAGGGCTTTTTCTTGGCTCCAGCGCCGATACGAGCGCCGCCACGGTTGGTACCGTCCTTAGCCATTTTTTACACCTCCAGTTCGGGGGCCTATATACCCCGTTTGAAATTGCGACTTTGTGCGTGAGACCCCACGCCCGTTCCCCGGTGACTTCACCGTAGAGAAGTGGACCGCCCCTACCGGTTGTGCCAGCGGTCGCCGTGTTCTGCATGAATCTTGGCATGGCAGGATTTGCAAAGAGCCATCAAGTTCTCTCTATCATGCGTGCCGCCTTGGGAGAGGGGCTTCACATGGTGTATCTGCTCGGTTGGTGTGTAGACACCATTCTCAAGGCACCTCTCACAAAGAGGGTGGGCAGCAGCATAGCTGTCACGGATACGTTTCCATGCACGTCCGTAGCGACGCTTGGCATTCGGGTCTCGGTCGTACTTCTCGTAGCGTTTGGCTTCCTTCTTTTCATGCTCCGGACAGAAGCGTCCGTCTGTCAGATTAGGGGAGCCGGGATAGGAGCAGGGACGTTTTGGTTTTCTTGGCATCGTATTCCTCCTTCCGTTTGAGTATAAGAAAAGCCCGGCAGGACTCGTCCCACAAGGCTTTCTGCGATTCTCACTTTCGCTAGTATAATAATATCAGAAGAGCTTAGTGTCTTTCTATGTCATTTCATGTCCACCTTCATAGGAAGCCGGAATTTTTACTTCTTCCAGTGCCTTTCCATGAAGTTTGTGGATGTAACGAAGCTCATATCCCATATCAACAGCAATCTGCTCCCATGTGATAAAGCAGAGGTAGCGTTCCTCAAGTAAGGTCTGGTATTCAGTATTGCCGACCTGTTTGATAACCTCTACGATTTCCTTCTTTAACGCCACCAGTTCTACGACGTCTTTACTGATTTCATCCTCCAGCTCGATGATGTCAAGAATGGCAGATTCCATTCGAGAGCCTTCACGGTTAGGACTCTTTGGCATATCGGAGTAGGATGGTGTGCAACGGGTAGCTAATTCATTTAAGGAATCTATCTGTAACAGTTTGCTTTTGATTCTATTATCCAAGTAGCGTGCTTGAGATAAGTATTCTTTTGCAGTCATTGATTGGTACCTCCGAAAAATAGATTTCGGATTGGCACGGGTTGTCGTATTTTGTCGAAGATTGTCATAGGTTTGCTTTTACTGCATCGATAAGGGCGTTCTGGGTCAGTTCCTTTTTGGAGAGAGCCTTTAAGATGCGCTCATCGATGGTCCCTTTTGTGATGATGTGTTCTATCACCACGGTTCCGGAAGTCTGGCCCTGTCTCCAGAGACGGGCGTTGGTCTCTGATAATTCCAGTGACCATGTCAGCCCAAACCAGATGAGGGTGGAGCCACCAGCCTGCAGGTTGAGTCCATGACCGGCAGAGGCCGGGTGGATGACTGCGACCGGTATCTTTCCGGCATTCCAGTCGGTGATGTCCTTGCTGGATTTTATTTCTCTCACATCAAAGCGTTTCTTGATACGGGAGAGGTCGTGCTTGAACCAGTAAGCCACAAGAACCGGTTTTCCGTTTGCGGATTCGATGATATCCTCCAGAGCATCCAGCTTTCTGTCATGAAACTCGATGGTGTCACCGGTATCCGAATAAATAGCTCCGTTGGCAAGCTGGGATAGCTTACCGGTGAGAGAAGCAGCATTGGCAGCCGTGATTTCTCCATCAGGGAGCTCCAACACCAGTTCCTGCTTCAATTCCTCATATCGGGTCACTTCATCGTCGGATAAATGGACCTCGTATTCGGAGGAGATGAGTTCTGGCATCTTCAGGTGGTCTGTTGATTTCATGGAAATGGTGATATCGGAAATCTGTCCATAGATGCGTTCCTCTGCATAGGGCTGCGGCTTATAGGAATAGATAATCTGACCATTCCTCTTGTCCGGCACGAAGTAGTTGTTTCGGTACTCGGTAATGAATCGTCCGAGGCGCTTTCCTAAATCCAGCAGTCGGAACTCAGCCCATAAATCCATCAGACCGTTGGAAGAGGGTGTTCCGGTCAGGCCGATGATACGCTTAACGCTGGGTCTTACCTTCAAGAGGGACTTGAACCTCTTTGAATTGTGGTTCTTGAAGGATGAGAGCTCATCAATGACTACCATATCGTAGTCAGGGAAAGCCGCTGGACTCGATGAGCCACTGCAGGTTTTCTCTGTTGATGATGGTGATGTCTGCACCTGCCATCAAAGCTACTTTTCGTTCTTTTGGTGTTTCCACACAGACAGCGAAGGTCAGGTGTTTCAGGTGCTGCCATTTTCTGATTTCTGCAGGCCATGTGTCTCTGGCTACTCGAAGTGGAGCGACCACCAGAATGCGATGGGCCTCAAAGCTGTCGAACAGCAGGTCTGCGATGGCAGTCAGGGAGATGACTGTTTTTCCAAGACCCATATCGAGCAGGACTGCTGCCACAGGGTGTGTCTCAATATAATCGATGGCGTAGGCCTGATAATCATGAGGTGCGAAGTTCATCAATCATCCCTCCAATCTGTTCGATACTATCAATCACATACACACGAAAGCCCAGAGAGCGAAGGAGCCTGTGACGTGCTTTTTGCAATGGGCGTGGGGATTCTCCCGGTGCCTTTAATTCTGCAAAGGCAAACTTCCCATCAGGTAATAAGATAATGCGGTCGGGCATCCCTGCGAAAGAAGGAGACACGAACTTCGGTGCGATACCACCAGCCTTTTTTACTGCGGTTGTCAATTTCTTTTCTATCGTTTTTTCTAACATACTTGTCCTCCATCAGGCCGTTAATTTGAAGATGTGCAAGGTGTATCAATGGTATTTTCCATACTTTTTCTTATTGATATTTTTATAGGCCTAAGAAAAGTTTTATATAACACATTGATACACCTTGTCATTTATGGCCTTAATTCATAAAATCCTCGTCTGCACCAGTGTCATCACGTAAGCGCAGACCCTTAAAGTAACGCTTTCTGCTCACGGTGATTCGCTCAAAGCCAGCCTTCTCCAGAGCAAAGTAGAAGTCAGCGGTACTGCGCACATACTCGTTGCAGTCCAGAGAATAGTTGCGGTACGCCTGATAAAGAGAAGAGGAGCTTTCTTTATAGGACGGGTCGACCTCGCATTTATCTGCAAGGAAGTGACCAAACCAGTCGTTCTGACTGCGATATTCATCAATGGCTTTCTGCACTAGGTCCGGCACGGGAATCTGGTAATCGGACTCGATGACCTTCTTGGCACCTTCGATGACCCACGCCAAAATGCTGCCACCAGCGTTGTCGTAAAGATACTCGCTATAATTCTTGATGTCGCTGCTGTCGGTAATCTTGGCGTTGAACGGGATGACGATGAGTCGTCTCCAGATGCCATCATCGGATGCAGAGACACGAGGCAGATGGTTGGTGTAAAGCACCAGCGTGTGGCAGGGCTTGAAGGAGAACGGGTCCTTGTATTTCTTCTCTGCAAAGACATCGTCGGTGGAGCAGAGCTGCTTGACGGTGGAATCGTTAAGCCTTGCACCTTCCTGCATCTCGGCAGCGATGAGGAGTCTTTTGCCTTTGACCTCAGCCATTTCCGGCTTGATGTTTCTGCGGCATCCGACAGTGAGCGTATCTGCAGAAATGTTACCGGAGTAAAGACCCAGCACGCGGGAGATAGCATTCCAGAAGGTGGACTTACCATTGCGTCCATCACCGTAGGCAATGATGAGTGCCTCCACATAGACCTTGCCGATAGCAGCTAGACCACAAATCATCTGAACATAATCGATGAGTTCCTGATTGCCCTGAAAGATGAGGTCGAGGCAGTCCAGCCAACTCTGCTGTCCCTTGTAATTCGGAGACACCGAGGTGATTTTTGTAATGAAATCCTCCGGCAGGTGTTCTCTGGCACCAGCCATTCCTTTACGCAGATCATAGGTTGCTTCCGGTGTACACATAGCGAAGCAGTCGGCATCAAGGTCACGAGGCGAGATCTCCAGCATTGGACGGGACTCCTTAAGCGTAGACGTAATGTTCTTGGAGTCCCTGCGCTTTACAGCAAACTGCTGATAGGCCTTTGCAGCCAGAAGTTCCTGATAGGCTTGCAGTTGGTTCTCGTTCATGACCTGTTCTGCCTTGCTCTTGGACATGGAGTCGAGCAGAGATTGTGCGCCGGAATTCTTCAGCTTATCGAGAGCTTCGAGCATATCGTTGCTAGCTTCCTTCAGCTGCCTTCTGGTAAGCTCGTGGGCGACTGCCTGTGCACCCGGTTCGGATTCCTGCCAGTAATGGTCAGAGTATCGGATAAAGTGGGTGGCCGGAGAGTAGCGAAGCTCACCAGAGAAGTATTTTGCTAACACCTCAGCCTGTCCGACATCGGAAAAGTCTCCCGGTTTGTAACAGGAAGGGTCGTTATAGACTTCCGGTGCAATGTAGCCGTCCTGCTGAGAGAGTCTTGCATAAAAGCGCTGGGCACTGTGCCAGATGGTAGCAAGTTCGGATGCATCCAGCGGAGGTACGCATTTTGCGGATTCATCAATGAATGCCTGATATGCTTTGTCGCTGTCTCCGTATTTCTTGATGACACGACCGGCGAAACGGGACATGGTGGCATTACGGCTTCCTTCGGGAATAGAAGCGCCATCGTATTGACCGTCCGGTAAATCTTCATCGAACAGGTCCTCATCCAAGAACTCCGTCAGATTCATGCGGCCCGGATAAAGGGCGACATCCGCAGTGGCCGTTCCAAAGAAAAATCGTGCGGCATCCAGCGCCTGCGTATCGAAGTACGGGAAGATAGAATTGACCAGCTTCTTCATATCGCTGTAAAGAGAAGCATCGGATACATATTCAATTGGAAACAGGACATGGAACTTCGGCCTTGCTGCCTTACCGTTTTTCTCGCGATTGTTGTAGCGGCTATAGTGGATAGCGAAGCTGACACCTGGAAAGGCCTGCATGATATCGTCGGGAGTGACCCAGTCATCTGGATTCTCCGAGTGGTCGTTATCGCAATCCACAGGAAGGCAGTCGCGCCGATAAAGTTATCGCCGTTGCGGTAGCTGTTTTATATTCGGCGCAGACATAGTCGTGGCAGATGGCAGCTTTCAGACTATCCTCATCTAAAATGACATGCTTATGCGGATATGAGCAGTTACCGGGATTACCGGTAACGTCCGCAGAATAAATATTGAACATTAGTCATACACCTCCTTGGATTCCTCTTCCAGAACCTTGGTGATAAATTTCAAAGCTCGAATCATGGTCTCCAGCTCGCAGTCACCGCCAAGAGAAACCTCAAAGCCGGTACAATCGCCAAAGCGGTCACGCATCACCCGAACATCCATGTCAGTGCAGGCTGCATCCTTGATGCTGAAATAGGTACGGCCACCATGACCAGTGTCACCGCCACAATAGCCGGTAGTACCAGCTTCGACCTCTAAAATGTTGCAACTGACGACGTCTCTGCTGTAGGTCGTGATTTCGGTTCCGTCTTTTAATACTCTTGAATTTTCTTTTACTTCGTACATGTGTTAAACCTCCTCAAGATCTTCTGTGAAATAGCGCAGGCGGTAATTCTTCCACTTGGCTCGTTTGATTTCTGCTTCCATACCGGAAGAGATATGACTTCCAAAGACCCAGACCTCAGAACACTTGCTCATGATGGCATTTCCGAAAAAAAGACCAAGTTCACGTTCCTTCTGGTTGGTGTCATCCAAAAACTGCGGAAACAGCAGGTGTGGTGCGATGGGAATATATCCTTGCTCCACTGCGAAGCGGCTGTAGGCTTTGGCCGCATCTACGTTCTTTTCGGTGTCTCCGGCAAAGGGAGAGCAGATATATACGATTGGTCTGAACGCACGCAGTGCACGGGCTTCGTTCTCGATAGAAGAAAGTGCGTCAAAAGCAGTAGGATCATGGTAACCTTCGCTGTTGTATTTGCTGATTGACACGTCAGGTTCCTCCTTTCCGGATGGACATAAAAAAGGACGCCCATCTCTAATATCCACTGGAGATGAACGTCCCATTTTGACGAAAAACCGAAATGAAATTTTCTATCTCCACTACTAAATGGAGATGAGTTTGCCGTTTGGCCGAAAAAATCTAATCTTTTTTATAAAAAGGTGTCGCATAGCCATCGGCTCTTAAAAGTAGTCCCTTGGCCCAGGGTGGAGTACGACCCATTTGTTCACAGACTGCTTCCAAGGACATGCGAGGGTCCGCTTCAATGACCACCTCATCGTGAATGTGCATGACAATGGAGCAGCAGCGGAGCGTTTTCATGGCGTAGCAGAGAATATCGCGGGCCGTTGCCTGCACGATGTTTTCGACAAATTTCGGACCATAGGAATCGAGACGCTCCCACTTCTTGGTGCCGCCGATACCTTCGTAGGTGATGCACTGACCACCGAACTTATTCGTTCCAAGCTTAGGTTTCACATATGCGAGCTTTCTTCCCGATGGGAGAGTGATAAAGAGCATGCCACTCCTGCAGGAGAAGGTCAGACCATAGCTGGAAGTGGTGTGCTTAAACTTTACGGCTTCCATGACAGCATGGTCCACATTCCACCAGAATTTGACGATGTTCGGGTTGGACTGCCTCCATGCATCGACCAGTGGAGGAAGCTCCTCTTCAGTAAGCCCCATATCCAGTGCTCCCATAGCTTTTAAGGCACCGACCGAGCCTCCGTAACCGAGGGCTAGCTCAGCGATTTTACCTTTTTGTCTGAGATGCCCATTGATGCCGTGTTTCTCCACAGGGACTTTGAACATCTGACTGGCAGAAGCACAGTAGATATCTCCGCCTTTGGCAAAGACCTCTTGACGCCACTTTTCACCGGCAAACCATGCGATGACACGGGCTTCGATAGCAGAAAAGTCAGCCACCAGAAACTGCGTTCCTTCTCTGGGAATGAAAGCAGTACGGATGAGCTGGGAAAGTGTATCAGGCACATCTTCGTAGAGTAGTTTCACAGCTTCAAAGTTACCGGAGCGCACCAGAGAACGTGCTTCTGCAAGGTCCGGTAGATGGTTTTGTGGTAGGTTCTGCAGCTGAATGTTACGACCGGAGAATCTTCCGGTTCGATTGGCTCCGTAAAATTGGAACATGCCACGGGCACGACCATCTGCGCAAACAGTCTTTTCAATCGCCTGATACTTACGGACAGAGGACTTGGCCAGCTGCTGCCTTAAGGTGAGGACCTGCGAGAGCTTCGGAGAAGCCGACTTTAGGAGCTCTGTCACAGCTTTCTTGCCGAGGGTATCTGTTTCCAAACCGTTGTCAGAAAGCCAAGCCTTCATCTGCTGGACGGAGTTAGGATTCTCAAGCTCGGTAATTTCCTTCATGGTTTCAGTTAATTCCGTTCTGGAGCGAGTATCCATTTCGATGGCAGCTGCAACAAGCTCCATGTCTAAACGTACACCACTGTCGTTGATTTCTTGGTCCATGTGGTATTCATCCCAGACCTGAGCTGGTACCGGAAACTTTGCAAGCCTCTGCTGGATGCCCATTTCGGTCTCCACATCACGGATATTATATTTCTTGAACATGGCCCACTTGTCCGGAGCGTGAAAGGGGCGATTCCTTGTACGCTGCCCATTGGTTTTCGTGGGAGCACAGGGCTGGCAGAAGTATTTGATGAGGTCTTTTCCTTCTGAGAGCTTCTGCTTTTCCAGACCCAGAACAGCACCGACACCTTCCAAGGAGAGTGGGAGTCCCATTGTGGCGGCCCATATCATGGAGCAGCGCCAGCTTTCCGAATCCAGATATTCTCCGGTCGGATAGCCTAAGAAGCGAGAGAGGCAGATACGTTCAAAGTTGGCGTTGAAGGCCCACTTGATGACAGTTTCATTCTCCAAGGCAAGAAGGACCTCTTTCGGAATCTGTTCTCCACAGGCGAGGTCGATGACCTGAACGGACTGGCTGTCTACACTATAGGCAAAGAGTAGGATTTCAAAATTGGGAGACTCTACATAACGATAGACACCGGTCTTCTGAAGAGGCTCATCGCTGTAGGTCTCAATATCTATACTGAGTGTTTTCATGAGATTGTCCTTTCTACAAAACAGGCAGCAGAGAAATCCTGCCGCCTGCCGTGTTACCGTTTATCTTTATTGGATTTGTACTTCTTGATATCACGACGGATGTAGTACAGCGCATAGCGGATAAGAGAGAGGATGACTTTCCCCATGTTGTAAAGGACGAAGCCATACACGGCTACCAGAAAAGTGTATTCGATGACATTGCCAATAAAGAAATTTAATGTTTCTACAAATGCATTCATAGATTGCCTCCTTTTGTCGAAAAATGTCGATGGCGGCAGTGGGGCCACCGCCATCGGGATGATAGATTACTTAAAGTCCTTCATGCGCTTTTCGTGGTATTCGAGATCACGCTTGTCCTTTTCCTGTTCACGCTTTTCCCGCTTGTTGTCATTGATGATGCTCTGAATGATAGAGATCGCAGTAGCAAGTCCTACACAAGCGAAGCAGCCGATACAGATGTTTACAAGAATCGTACTAATCATAATTGTCTCCATAGTTTGTCTCCTCCATTAGTCAAGAAAATCTTCAGCGTCATCAGTTGCGAAGTCAGATTCAGCAGATGCCTTACCACCAAGAGGCTCGCCATCACGGATCTTCTGCAGATTGTTAAGGCCGCAGGCGATGCCCTTATTACCAGAGCTGTTGAAAGCGTAGAAGCTGATTCTGGCACGACCGTAGACTCCGGAGTAAACTTCAGAACGAGTGAGGATAGATTGCGGTCTGCATCTACGATGCCAGGTGCAGAAGAGGCGTTAGCATTCACAAAGTAGCTACCAGCGTATGCAGGGTCATCCGGCCTCTCAAGGTCGCCATCACGAAGAGGAGTCTTAAGTACGGAAAGCGCCGGTACGGACTTGCCGTTGCCCTTGAGCTTGGCTTCGCCTTCCTTGTAAGCAGCCTCGATGGCAGCTTTAATCTTGGCGATGGTCTTGGTGTCAGACTTCGGGATAATCAGGCTGACACTGTACTTCGGAGTGCCGCCATTGATGGACTTCGGTTCCCAGACGTTGGCGTAGCTCCAGCGTGTTAGGACCAGTGATAACCTTCATGGGATTTGTCATTTTTACATTCTTGTTCATTTAATTTTCCTCCATAAAATCAGTTTTTGCATTGTTCATTGCCGGACGTTTATCGCTCTCCGGCACGAGCGTTGGCTTACCTTGGGGCTTTTCGATATAGGCGGTAAGCAGCTCATCGAATCTGGATTTGCCAAGACGCTTCTGCATGGCAGTGATGCCAAGGAGCTTCTTTTCATATGGATCAAATCCGGCATCCGTAACTGCCTGGATGACCGCTTCATCATTGGAATACTTGCGGTTGGATCTTCCTTCGACTAACTTCCAGCCAGCCCATTCCTTACCGCTGATGGCCTGCTGCAGAGCATACTCCTTGATGTCACCTGCCCAAGAGATCAGTTCGTCGGCACGGGAGAGGATGACTTCAATTTCCGAATCCGTGAGCAGTGGCGGCAGCTTGAAATCGTGCTGCGCGAGTAGAAGATTGGCCTCGGCTCTGGCGCGGCATTCGTGCTTTGCCTTGCAGAATCCGCACCATTCGCCACACAGGAAGTTTCCATCACCGGCAAAGGCAAGGTCTGCGGTAGGCTTCAACACTTCATCCGCCCACTTGTACAACTTATCTTTGGAAATCTCAAAGGTGGAGATGTTCTGACGCCTTGGCTGGTAGATGGTCATACTGACATTATCAATGTCGTAGATGTCATCAAAGAGCTCCAGAGCACCGAGGGCGTAGCATTTCATCTGAGGATTGTCAGTCGCATCCACGAGGACACCAAGACCATGCTTATAGTCAATCACGTGCATGGTACCGTCGCTGATGAGAATGGCATCCGAGGTTCCGAAGCCTTGTTCCACCCAGCGAGAGAAGTCGACTCGTTGCTCAATCAAAACAACAGGATCAGAGCAGGTCTGTTTGGCCTCTTCCAAAAGCTCCATGATGAAGCTGGCATAGCCGGTAGCACAATCCTCCATCTCAGCGTTGTACCAGACGAGATTCTCGGTAGGATCTGTGGCTTCCATACCGAGTGCCTTGCGGAGCTTGTACTCACAAAGAGAGTGAGCATCGGTGCCTTCTGCAGCATAGTCGCTGCCTTTATCCTCATAGGTTTCGCAGAGCCTCGCTGACGGTGGGCAGTGGAGCCAGCGGTCAGAAGAGGATGCGGAGAGGATTGCATGTCCTTTAGGTGGCATATTAGAGCACCTCCGCTTCCCTGAGCAGGGCTTCATAATGTTCCGGGTCTACGAGTGACAACTTGCTTGCACCGTACTTTTCGAGAAGCTCTCGAATTTCAGCGGTATGCCCGGCACGAGATTTATCAGCCAGAACAGCTCGAACCTCCTCAAGGGACAGTGCAGGTTTTGCAGGCGCAGCAGGGGCTTCTGCTGTTTCAGCAGCTTCGGATGCTCCTCCAAACTGCTGTGCGAGCCAGTTTGCTGCACCATTAATAGCAGCGGCAGCATTTCTCAGCTCTTCGATGGTCATGGACATATCGCTCATTTTTGACATTTACGGTTCCTCCTTCCTCGGATTGTCTGTGTGCGGCGATGATTCTGAGATTCTTCGCCATTCTTGCGGATACCTGACTGATTGCAGTGAGAGTAGCAATCACTTCTGCGTCGGTGCCGCTTCTGTTGTGAAAAGTCTTATTCACAATGTTCACCTCGATTTCTGTAGGTCGCTTTGTTTCGCCTTACACTACTCAATGGATGTGAGATGGCCGTTTGGCCGAAAAAAATATGAAAAAGTTTTTGAAAAGAAAAATCGTCCCCTGAAGAATCAGAGGACGACCATTTAAATTAGATGAAATCCTTGAGCTCAGATCGGAGCTTCTGGAACAGCTTGTCCCTGCGATACACGAATGTGTTACGGGAGAGGCCCATTTCCTTGCTGCAGTCACGCTCCGATTTTCCCTCCATAATAAGCTGGCAGATAAGTCGACCTTCCGGGTCCAGCTCGTTCAGCTTTGCGTAGAGGGCATTAAGGAGCTCTACATCCTCTAATACTTCAGCGATAGCTACAGATTCATCCGGTACATCGTCGAGCCAGCTCTTTTCATTCCCGTCACCGTCGCTCACGGTGTTATCAAGGGAAAGCTGGTCGCCAGCCTTGGCATAAGGACAGGTTAAGCAATCCATATCACAGAGATAGCGCTTTCTCGCAGGGCAGACACAACGGCCATGCGCTTGCTGACGTTTGCGATAGGCATTGATGCCACGATAGTAGTTCGTATAGAATTCCTTGTTTACATCCACCCAGCTTTTGGATTCCTTGATGTAGATACGATACTGTTGGTTTTGATTGTCTTTGTTTTGCATATTTTCCTCCGTTTCGTCTGTTCCAAAACGGGGAAATGTTGAAATTTATATGCAAAATAAAAAAATCGGTGAAAAGCATACAAATCGAACGGAAATCTCCGTTTCGGTTTGCATCCTTTCCACCGATGGTTAGGCTGCAGTTAATAAAGATATATAATTTGAGACAGTTCAACTGTCTTCGGAAGGAAAGAGATGAAATAAATATTCACGAACGCAAATATAATATTTACATCTTCCTTGCCGTGTGGTATAATGATATGTAACAATGAGTCACTTTCTGCTGACCACGTATTCATTATACCGCTAGCAAGAAAAATATCAGCAGTTTGCACTGTCAAAGTGGTTCCTATAAAGTTATCCTAAAGTTTGCTTTTTGGAGGTGAGCATCTTGCGAGAGCTCGTATTAGCAACAGTTTTAGCTGAAATAAAGAATACATTTAAAGATGACATCGACGACCCAAATCTGATTGAGCTTCTTTATGCTGCCATTACAGAACCGCTGGGCTTACCTCGTGTATCAGTATCGAAAGGAACAGCTAGTCTAATTGTAAATCGTCAGCCTAAAGGTAAAGCACATAAGGTAATCAGAAATAATTCGCAAGATGATAGAGTGAAGGCGACAATTGGTAAATACTTTGAAACAAATGTTATTAAGCATTTTGCCCGGAATGGAAGATGAAGTGATATTTCATTTGAGAGGCGTTATTAAGGAAGATTCTAATATCTCGGATGCAAAAAGATTTGAGCTTCAACAGCTTGGGAAGAAGGAAACTTTTGCTGAATTTCTTGGACAGGTTTATCTATATTCTTTGACACGTGACAATGTACTGTCACCAGAAGCTAAACAATTACTGCAACAGGAATTAGAAAATTACAAGAAAAATCCATTGCAGAAAGTTGATATTCCAGAAAATATTATTACTGAAGAGCGAGCGTATACTACTGCACTTATTGCTGTTTATGCACAAGAATTGAATGATAGTTCGATTACAATTGAGAATTTATACGAACACGAGAAGAGTCAAACACCACAAGGAAGCTGACGAAATATTTTGCTGCTGGGAAATTCGAAGAAGGGAACACGTGATATCTATAAAGGAAGATCAGTTTGACGTCCTCAAAGAAGAAATATGAAGGTGTCAAAGAAGTTTGGGAAGAGTCATATTCTGGTGGCATTGTAAGATTACGCAATGTGT